>Ga0207664_10000031_pt1 | contig 179373 bp, 148 predicted proteins | sample LARL83metaG_FD_184349 | JGI IMG/M metagenome (GOLD analysis project Ga0207664, IMG submission 184349) | Corn, switchgrass and miscanthus rhizosphere microbial communities from Kellogg Biological Station, Michigan, USA - LAR L8-3 metaG... | ecosystem: Host-associated > Plants > Roots >...
AAAAGAAGATGCAGGAGTTGGTGCAGCAGAACATTCCCTACGCGCGCGAATTTCTGCCACGCGACCAGGGGCTGGCCGAGTTCAAAAAAGAAGGCGATTTCATGAAGTGCCATTTCATCGAGCAGTTCACTAAGCCCGATGAAAAAATCTCGATCTATCGCACGGGCAAGTTCACCGACTTCTGCTGCGGCCCGCATATCCCGTCGACCGGAAAGATCAAGGCGTTCAAACTGCTCAACATTGCTGGCGCGTACTGGCTGGGCGACGAGAAGAACCAGCAACTGCAGCGCATCTACGGCACTTCGTTCTTCTCGAAGAAAGATCTCGATGCCTACCTCAACCAGGTCGAAGAGGCGAAGAAGCGCGACCACCGCGTGCTGGGCCAGCAACTCGACTTATTTTCAATTCAGGAGCTCGCTGGGCCGGGCCTGATCTTCTGGCATCCCAAGGGCGGCATCATCCGCAAGGAAATGGAAGACTGGATGCGCGAGCAGTATTTGAAACGCGGCTACTCTCTGGTCTATACGCCGCACGTAGCGCGCCGGCAATTGTTCTTCACCTCGGGGCACGAAGGCTATTACTCGCAGAACATGTTCGACGCGATGGAACTCGACGACGCCGAATATCGCCTGAAGCCGATGAACTGTCCCGGCCATATTCTGATCTACAAAGACTCCCTGAAGTCATATCGCGACCTGCCCGTGCGCCTCGGTGAACTCGGGACGGTGTACCGCTATGAGCGCAGCGGCGTGATGCACGGCCTATTGCGTGTGCGCGGCTTTACGCAGGACGACTCGCATATCTTCTGTACGCCGGAGCAGGTCGAAGGTGAGATTACCGGCTGCCTCGATTTTGCCCTGGATGTGCTGCATGATTTTGGCTTCGAGAAGTACCAGGTCGAGCTTTCCACCTGGAATCCTGACGACCGGAAGAATTTTGTGGGCAGCGAAGAGCAATGGCTCCACGCCATCCAGTCTCTTGAAAATGTGCTGAAGCGCAAGAATGTCGAGTACAAGACCATCCCTGGCGAAGCGGCGTTTTATGGGCCGAAGATTGATATCAAACTGGTGGACGCGATTGGGCGGTTGTGGCAACTCTCGACGGTGCAGGTCGACTTCAACCTGCCGGCACGCTTCGGCCTCGAATACGTCGCCGAAGACGGATCGCGCAAGCAACCGGTGATGGTGCATCGCGCACTGTTCGGATCGGTCGAGCGCTTCTTCGGCGTGCTGATCGAGCACTACGCGGGCGCGTTCCCGGTTTGGCTGTCGCCGGTGCAGGTGGCGATGATCCCCATCAGCGAGCGCCACGCCGAGTACGCGAACAAGATTGCGGATCAGCTCAAGGCTATTGGCGTGCGTGTCGTGGTGGATGCGCGCAACGAAAAGATGAACGCGAAGATTCGCGAGCACGCCATGCAGAAGGTGCCGTTCCTGCTCGTCGTCGGAGACAAAGAAGCCGAGGCGGGCAAGGTGAATGTTCGTTCGCGCGGCAAGGAAAAGACTGAAGACATGCTGGATGGTGACTTCGTGGAGAAGATCAGAAAACTAATCGCGGAGAAGAGCCCGACGCTGGATTAGCCCTCGCCAGTGCTCACGTGGGGACGGCCGCTCTTTGACCGTCCGCCGACCGCACCTTCGACAGGTTTCGACCAGGTCCCTGCGGTACCATGTTCCCGTGCATCTGCTGACGCAACGCGTCCTGGGCGATATTAGGCAGCAAGAACTACTGAGCGCTGGAGATCGTGTCGGCGTGGCCGTTTCCGGCGGGATCGATTCCGTTGCACTCCTTCGTCTGCTGCTCGAATTGCGCCACGAACTTGGTATCGTCCCTTCTGTCGTCCACTTCAATCACAAACTGCGCGCCGCCGAATCCGACGCAGACGAGCAATTCGCCGCAAACCTGGCACGCGCGCACGACCTGGAATTCCACACTGACAGCGACGACGTTGCCCAGTACGCGGCCGACGAACACATCAGCATCGAAACGGCAGCTCGAGACCTGCGCTACGGATTCTTCCGCTACTTGTTGGGAGAAGATTCAGCAACCGAGTCGAACAACTCTCAGACACTCGACAAACTCGCCACCGGCCACACTCTCGACGATCAGGCCGAGACCGTTCTCATGCGCCTCATTCGCGGATCGGGACTTCGGGGGCTCGGCGGAATTCATCCGCACATTCCCGTTGAAGATGAGAACCAAGAACTCTCCGGCGAAATCGTCCGCCCCCTGCTCACAATTCGCCGCCGCGAACTCGAGCGCTATCTCAATGACATCGGCCAACCTTGGCGTGAAGATTCGACCAACACCGACGATCACTTCACGCGCAACCGCATTCGCAAGTTGGTCGTTCCTCTGCTGGAAAAGGAATTCAATCCGTCGGTGGTCGAAAACCTGGCTGAGATCTCCGAGATCGCCCGCGGCGAAGAAGACTATTGGGACAACGAAATCTCAGGATGGCTCGGAACAACGGTCCACTGGTCCGAGCCAACTTGGGCCCGAGCGATGCCGAGTGAAGCGGCCCTGGTACAGATCGGACTCCCGCGTAAGTCGGCATCGTCTCCCATCGATCCTGCTCTGCAGTCGCGCATCGACGTCGCTCCGTGGCTCGTCGTTAACGCCTCCGTCAGCCGCGTGTGGTTCCTGGGCGAGCCAACCGCAGTGCAGCGCCGGCTGGTAAAAGCAATCGGAGAACACGCCCGAATTCCGCTCGAGTTCAAGCATGTGGAAGAAATCCTCCGCTTCGCTGCGGAAGACGGACCGTCTGGCAAAGAATTGTCGCTGCCCCTGGGCTGGAAACTTCTGCGCGAACCTGAAGAATTGATCTTTCTGACGCCTGACCTGCGTGAGTCCACTCAGCCACAAGATTACGAGTACGAACTCCCGGTTCCTGGGCAAGTCGTTCTCGGTCAAACCTGTTCGTCTTTTGAAGTTCAGCCTATCCTCGCTGGGGCGGATGCGGGTTATAATCCTGAGCAACTCCTCGACGCCTCATCGCTGCCTGGACCGTTAAGGGTGCGGAACTGGCGTCCAGGAGATAGATTCTGGCCGGCCCATACAAAATCCCCCAAGAAGATCAAGGAACTACTGCAGGAGCGTCATGTGGCGCAGCCTGAACGCAGATTTTGGCCGGTGGTCGTGAGCGGAGACGAGATTATTTGGATGCGAGCCTTTCCCTCGCCAGCGAAGTTCCGGGCGAAGCCGGGGCAAGACGCCATCCTGATTATTGAAAAGCTCCTCACCACCGGGCCCGCGAAGTAGAATTCGGATAGCGATGTACCGGGAGGCGTACCACGTCCATGACTGCTCCGCGAGTCGAGCCACTTCGCCAAGTCATTACCGCCGAACAGATCCAGAAGCGCGTGAAGGAACTCGGCCGACAGATCTCTGATGACTACAAGGGACACACCATCCAGGCTCTTGCGGTGCTCGAAAACAGTTTCATGTTCCTCGCCGACCTCGTGCGCGTCCTTGAAGCGCCCGTTGTATGCCAGTTCATCAAACCCAAATACACTCGTCAGGGCAGTTCGGCCAGCGAGGTCATGGAGATTTTCTTTAGTCACGAACCCGACATACGCGGACAGCACATACTGCTCGTCGAAGGTCTTGTTCATTCCGGAGTGACCAGCGAATTCCTGATGAACGACTTACGCGCCCGCGGCGCCGCTTCGGTAAAGTTGGTGACGCTGCTCGACCGCCAGTCCGCCCGCCGCGTACCGCTGCAGCCCGACTATTTCGGATTCCTGGTCGATGACACGTTCCTGGTCGGATACGGCCTCGGGGCTGAGGAGCAGACCAACCGCAATTTGACGTACCTGGCGGCGGCAAGCCCTAGAGCCCCTATGACTTAAGTCACACTCAACCGAACGCCCCTTTTTTTCAGGGAAAAGGTAGAATAAGGTCTTAGGTATTTCGCCAATCGAAAGTCGCGGACGGGCATCTAAATAGCTGTAGGAGCCCCGGGGGTTGGTGTACATCGCTCTCCGGTGTGGAAACTCAGGAGTCTTCTAGGTGAATTCAACTGTAAAAACGGTACTGTTCTGGCTGCTCATTGGTGTGTCAGCTCTTCTCCTTTGGGAAGTAGTCAAGAGCGCGCGTGACGGGCAAAAGGATGCCGAACTGAATGTCACTCAATTCATGGGTGATGTGGACCAGGGCAACATTCGTGAGCTCGTGGTCAACGGAATGGAAGTTCGCGGCAAGCACAAGGACGGTTCTGCCTTCCACACCACGGCGCCGGCGAACTATTTCACTCCCGAAATGCTCAAGACCCTGCAGAGCAAGGGCGTCAACATTACGTTCCGCGACGTCAATAGCGGAAGCCTGCCGCTGCAATTGCTCGGCACATGGGCGCCGCTGATCCTGCTGGGCGCGTTGTGGTTTTTCATGATTCGCCAGATGCAGACCGGCGGGAATAAGGCTTTGTCTTTCGGGAAGAGCCGCGCGCGGCTGCTTTCCATGCAGCAGAAGAAAGTCACCTTCAAGGATGTGGCCGGAGTCGAAGAGGCGAAAGAAGAACTCCGCGAAATTATCGAATTCCTGCGCGAGGCGCAAAAGTTCCAAAAGCTTGGTGGACGCATTCCGAAGGGTGTCTTGCTCGTCGGACCTCCCGGAACTGGTAAGACGCTGCTGGCCCGCGCCGTTGCTGGCGAGGCCAACGTTCCATTCTTCTCGATTTCCGGCTCGGACTTCGTCGAAATGTTCGTCGGCGTGGGCGCCAGCCGCGTGCGCGATCTGTTCGAGCAGGGCAAAAAGAACGCTCCCTGCATCATCTTCATTGACGAAATCGACGCTGTTGGGCGCCATCGCGGCGCAGGCCTCGGTGGTGGACACGACGAGCGTGAGCAGACTTTGAATCAACTGCTGGTGGAAATGGACGGCTTCGAATCGAACGAAGGCGTCATCCTGATGGCTGCCACCAACCGGCCTGACGTGCTCGATCCCGCGTTGCTGCGGCCCGGGCGCTTCGATCGTCGCGTGGTTGTGAGCCGTCCTGATGTTCGTGGCCGCGAAGAAATCCTGCGCGTGCATACTCGCAAGATTCCTTTGGCAGAAGATGTCGATCTCTCCGTGCTCGCCCGCGGAACTCCGGGATTCTCCGGAGCCGACCTGGCCAACATGGTCAACGAAGCCGCGCTGGCTGCGGCTCGACAGAATCGCAAGGCCGTTCTGCATTACGACTTCGAACTGGCCAAGGACAAAGTCCTGATGGGCGTGGAGCGCAAGTCTCTGCTGCTCACCGATGACGAGAAGAAGAATACGGCCTACCACGAGGCAGGACACGCCCTCGTTGCCGCAAAGATGCCGCATTCCGACCCTCTGCACAAGGTCACGATCATTCCTCGCGGGATGGCGCTGGGCGTCACCATGCAGTTGCCCACTGACGACCGCCACAACTACTACAAGAACTATCTGGAAACGCAGATTGCGATCCTGATGGGCGGCCGAATCGCGGAAGAGATGTTCCTCAACGTCATGAGCACCGGCGCCGGCAACGACATCGAGCGGGCAACGGACATGGCACGCAAGATGGTCTGCGAATGGGGCATGAGCGATCTCGGTCCGATGACGTTTGGCAAGAAAGAAGAGCAGATCTTCCTCGGCCGCGAAATCGCCCAGCATCGCGATTACAGCGAAGACACGGCGATCAAAATTGATCAGGAAGTGCGGAAGCTGGTCAACAAGGGCTACACCGTCGCCAAGCAGATACTCTCGGACAATCGCGATATGCTCGAGCGCATCGCGCGAGCTCTGATTGAGCGCGAGGTCCTCGACGCCAACGAGATCAAGTTGCTCGTCGACGGCAAGGAACTGCCGCCAGTGCAGCCGCCACCGTCCTCCAAGGACGACGGCGTGCAACACGTCATCAAGCCGGACCTGCAACCGGGACGCGCCAAGGGCGGCGAGCGACCGGCAACCGCGTAATCGTAGCTCCAAAACGACGTTCTACACGGGCGGCCAAATCGGCCGCCCATTCCTTTTGCGACCAAAGCCCACTAACGATTCACTTAGCGGCAGTTCTTTGCGAGCTTGGCGGTTTATGCCTTTGCAAGCTTATGGTGGTCATCAGGCCAAATCTAATTCACCGGTGAGAAAATAAGCCTTGGAAATCCCCGATTTACTCACTCGATTCGGCACTTCTCACGGCCCTCGAAAATAACCTATTTGTGGTATAATTTGAACAGTCGTAATCACACCCTAAGTATTAGGAATTTCAATAACTTGAAGTCTTTTCAGGGGGACTTTAGGGCGGGCCGTATCGAGCGGAATTTCCAGCCAAATTCCAGGAATTCGCAACACTGTATTCACACAAAAATTCGGGACATTTTCGCGGAGCGGAATGGCCACCAAAGAGATTAATACTCCCATCGCTGACACCAAAATAAAAAACGATAAAGTAACTCCGATCACCACCGCGAACGGCAGTGGCAACGGAAGCACCAGCGACTACAACGCCGATTCCATCAAGGTGCTCGGCGGTATGGAAGCCGTCCGCAAGCGTCCAGCCATGTACATCGGCTCGACCGGCGAACTCGGACTGCATCATCTCGTTTACGAAGTCGTCGACAATTCCGTTGACGAAGCTCTCGCCGGATTCGCCACCAAGATCGAAGTCACGATTCATCTCGACAACTCCATTACCGTTATCGACGACGGCCGCGGCATTCCCGTCGACGACATGGATATCGACGGCGAAAAAATTTCCGCGGCGCAAGTCGTCATGACCACGCTGCACGCTGGCGGAAAGTTTGACTCCTCCACCTACAAAGTATCCGGCGGATTGCACGGCGTCGGCGTCTCCTGCGTGAACGCGCTGAGCGAAGAACTCGATCTCGAAATCTGGCGCGATGGCGCCACCTGGCAGCAGACTTATTCCAAGGGCGAACCGACCAGCAAGATGAAGAAGACTGGCGTCGCCAAGGTGAAGAAGGGAACCAAGGTTCACTTCGTCCCCGACCGCACCATCTTCACCGCCACCGAATACAACTACGACACGTTGTCGCAGCGTCTTCGCGAACTGGCTTTCCTGAATAAAGGGCTGGTGATCACGCTGACCGATGAGCGCAACACCGACTCAAAAACGGGTCAGCCCAAGCACACCGACTTCAAGTACAACGGCGGCATCGCCGAGTTCATCAAGCATCTCAATCGTGGCAAACAGGTTCTGCACGATAAGCCCATCTACATGGAAGCCGAGCGCAGCGGCGTTGTGATGGAAATCGGCCTGCAATACAACGACGCGTATTCCGAATCCGTTTTCAGCTTCGCCAACAACATCAACACCATTGATGGCGGAACGCATCTCTCCGGATTTCGCACGGCCCTGACCCGCACTATCAACTACGCGGGCCAGCAGATGGGCCTGTTCAAAGACGTCAAAGAAAATCTGACAGGTGACGACGTTCGCGAAGGTCTGGTCGCGGTAATCAGCGTGAAGCTGCCGCAGCCACAGTTCGAAGGACAGACCAAGGGAAAACTGAACTCGGACATTGCCGGTGTTGTGACGGCCTTCGTAAACGAACGTCTCGGCGCATTCTTCGAGCAGAATTCCACCGTCGCGCGCAAGATCATCAACAAAGCCGTGGATGCCGCCCGCGCCCGCGAAGCCGCGCGCAAGGCCCGCGATCTAACGCGCCGCAAAGGTGCTCTCGATTCCGGTGGTCTTCCCGGCAAGCTGGCCGATTGCTCCGAGCGCGATCCGAACCGCTGCGAGTTGTTCCTCGTCGAGGGCGAGTCCGCAGGCGGAACCGCCAAGCAGGGCCGCGATCGCCGCTTCCAGGCGATCCTGCCGCTCAAAGGAAAAATTCTCAACGTCGAGAAAGCCCGCTACGACAAGATGCTGGCTCACGAAGAAATTCGCGCCATGATCACGGCGCTCGGGACCGGCATCTCGAAAGAAGACTTCGATCCGACAAAAGTTCGCTACGGCAAGATCATTCTCATGACGGACGCCGACGTTGACGGCAGCCACATCCGCACACTTCTGCTGACGTTCTTCTTCCGCCACATGCAGGATCTGATCAAGCGCAACAACGTCTTCATCGCGCAGCCACCTTTGTTCTCGCTGAAGAAGGGCAAGACGCAGCAGTACATCAAAGACGAACGCGAGTTCGTGAAGGTCATGGTGAAGCGCGCCGCCGAAGGCCTGAGCATCCGCTACGGCGAGGGCGCGGCCAAGATCGAAGGCAAAGACTTGGCCCGCTTCATGGCCGTGCTCGACGAGTATCTCGGTTTCTTCGAGAAACTGGACAAGCGCGTGCGGAATGAGCGCGTAACCGAATTGATCCCAAAACTCGATCTGGCGAAGCATGCCGATTTTGAGGGGGACAAGAAGGCTGCCCCCAAGAAGATCGAGCGCCTCGAAAAAGAAATGAAGAAGCTCCAGAAAGAAGAGGGCTTCAAGAGTGTCGAGTCGCGCTTCGACGAAGAGCACAACCTCTGGGAGGTGAGCTTCGTCAGCAAGCACGGCGCCGAACACGTCATCAGCTGGGAACTGGCATCCAGCGCCGAATGCCGCCAGTTGATCTCGAAGTACAAGCAGATTGAGCCCTACATGGAGCCGCCCTTCGTGGTCGAGACCTTGGTCAAAGCCACTCCCGCTGCGGGCAACGGAGATGAGGCGGAAACGGAAGACACCGAGAAGAAGGCCGCCAAGCCCGCCAAGCGCAAGGCCGAAGTCGAGGTCGTCGAAAAGACCAACGTTCGCGACCTTCGCGATTACGTGATTAACGAGGGCCGCAAAGACTTCACCATCCAGCGCTACAAAGGCCTTGGCGAAATGACCGCTCCGCAATTGTGGGAGACGACCATGGATCCCGAGCGCCGAACGCTGCTCTCCGTCAAGCTCGAGGACATTGCGGAGTGCGAGACCATCTTCAGCACGCTGATGGGCGAAGATGTCGAAGCGCGCCGCAAGTTCATCGAAGAAAATGCTCTGGATGTGAAGAACCTCGACATCTAGAACTTCTTCGGAACAGATTCACACAAACATCGAGCGACCTTCGGGTCGCTCGTTTTGTTTTGCCCGCACTGCAAGCCTCCAAAATCGCCTGCAAGCCCAACTCTCTCCAGCGTTCTTTCAGCAGAGAGAGGATCACTCATGTCAACCTTGGCGCAATCCCTGGGGGAGATCGAGAAGCCCTGGCAGTGGCTAGCAATCGGAGGGGCAGTCCTGCTGATTTGGGGAGCCGTCGCCTTTCCTACACTAAACCAAAGCAGACTTGTGGCTGATCAAACGATGACGATGACTCATCGCCAGCCAGCGACTGAGCCGTACGCCGGCGCGACGATGAAGGCCAAGCCTGTGGCCACTGGCGGGCCAGCCGACGCCATCAGCACAACCCTCGTCGAAGCGCCGTTACCGGGCGATATCGCCGCCGGCCGCAAAATCATTCGCACCAGTTCCATTGAGATGGTGGTTCAACATCCATCCGAAACAACAGAGAAGATCGCTGCCCTCGCCGAAAGCATGGGTGGCTATGTAGAGAGCGCCGAGGGCGGCGGACAAAACGCCACCTCGGGAAGACTGACAATTCGGGTGCCCGCGGCTCGCTTCGAACAGGCGCGCACCCAGATTCGTACTCTCGGCCTACGCGTTGAGAACGAAACCATCGACGCTCAAGATGTCACACGCCAGTACGTCGATCAGGATGCGAGCATCCGCAACCTTCGCGCCGAAGAGACTCAATACCTCGCGATCCTAAAACAGGCAACCACAGTAAAAGATCTTCTCGCGGTCAGCGGGAAACTTAGCGAAGTCCGCGGACAGATCGAGCAGCAGCAGGCCGAGTTCAACGCGCTGTCGAAACAGATCGAGACCGTCTCGATCGCGATCTCCTTGCGCACTGAGTCCGAAGCACAGATGTTCGGCTTGAACTGGCGACCGGGCTATCAACTGAAACTCGCGCTCCGCGATGGACTGGAGAGCGTGGCGAATTACGCGACCGCAGTGACAGCGTTCCTCTTCTACCTTCCAGCAGTCCTGTTGTGGGTAGGAACTATTGTGTTTGCGCTCGTGTTTGGATGGCGCCTGCTGCGATGGGCGGGACGCCGCTGGTTCGGCTGGACCGACGCAGCGGCATCGCACAGTTGAAAATTGGCTCTCCCCCAGGCCATCAACGTTCACTTACTACCTTCCTGCTCAGGCATCTCGCCCCGAAGCAGTCGCGAGATGCCGCGCACCACGCATCGCATCGGCGGTTCACCCTTGCTCCACGGACTGAATCACGAACGGCACCGGCCCGCGCACTACAATGGCTAGCCATGATTCCATCCCGGCTCCTCGCCCTTCTCCTTCTGCTCTCGGCAGCATTCCCATCGGTCGCCCAAACTTCTCTCGCTCCCACCCCTCCCATGGGCTGGAATAGTTGGGATTCCTACGGTACAACCGTCCGCGAAGATCAAGTCAAAGCCAACGCTGATTGGATGGCCGCCCACCTCGCCCAATATGGATGGCGGTACATCGTGGTCGACATCCAATGGTATGAGCCGAACGCGCAAGGCCACGAGTACAGGCCCGGCGCGCCTCTCACCATGGACGAATACGGCCGCCTTTTTCCCGCCGTCAATCGCTTTCCCTCTTCCGCGAATGGAGCCGGCTTCAAGTCGCTCGCCGACTACATCCACAGCAAGGGACTGAAGTTTGGTATCCACATCATGCGCGGCATTCCGCGGCAGGCCGTCGAAAAGAATCTCTCCATCAAAGGCACGCCGTTTCACGCCGCCGACATTGCCGACAAAGACAACGCGTGCCGCTGGAATCCCGACATGTGGGGCGTTGACACCACCAAGCTGGGGTCGCAGGCGTACTACGATTCCATCGCCGAGCTCTACGCCTCGTGGGGCATCGACTTCATCAAGGCCGACGACATGGGCAGCCATCTTTATCAGCCAGCCGAGATGAAAGCACTCAGCCTCGCGATTCGCAAAACCGGTCGCCCCATGCTGTTGAGCATTTCTCCCGGCCCGGCGCCACTCTCCGAGGCAGAGTTCTTCGAGAAATACGCGCAGATGTGGCGCATCTCCGACGATTTCTGGGACGACTGGAAGCTTCTGCGCCGGCAATTCGACTTCATGCGCGACTGGGTGCCTTACGTCGGCAAAAACAGTACCTGGCCGGACGCCGACATGCTGCCGCTCGGCAAATTGCGCGTCACCACAAAAGAAGGCGGCGGTGAACCGACTAAATTGACGCCCGACGAGCAGCAGACGGTGATGACCCTGTGGAGCATCTTTCGCTCGCCTCTGATCCTCGGCGGCGATCTACCAAGCAACGACGCAGCCACCACCGCGTTGATCACAAACGACGAAGTCCTTGAAGTCAATCAGCATAGCAGCGGCGGCCATGAAGCGTTGGATCGATTGGGTTTCCGCATCTGGCTTGCGTATGGCGCGAAGGCTGGGGAATATTACGTCGCTGTCTTCAATTTGAGAGATGAAGGCTTTGTAGAACAGCCGCTGTCCTTGGCGGACTTGGGAATTCTTGGCTTCGTCAAAGACGTCAGGGATCTATGGGCGCGCAAGTCCATCGACACAACCAAAGGCCTGAGGGTCAGACTACGTCCACACGCGAGTACACTCTACAAAATCGAAACAGCTGCAAAATGAGTTTTGCCTGGGACGGGGAGGATTCCTATCAGCTGTCCGCAGTCTTGATCTCGACTTCTGGCTTCTCGCCGCGAAACACCCGCGAGATGCCGCGCACCACGCGCCGCATGGGCAGTTCGCCCTTGATGTCGGCGAAGAAAATTTCGCCCGCGCGGCTCCCGCGGTAGTACCAGCGCTTGAGCAGCGCCAGATGTTCCATAGTTTCCATCGTGGATTTCGCTGGCGCCATCTCAAATGAATGCAGGCACTCCTGCACCCGCGACTCCATCGACTGTGACTTCGCGTGCTCGGCAGATTGAATTCCAAACGCCACCGGCCCCGCGATTCGCCCGCACTCGACGCGGAAGAACGCCACCGAGCCTTCCACATGGCTCGGCTGAATCATCAGCGCGGACAATCGATCAAGCCGCTGCACGATCTCAGGAAGCTGGCTGACAATCGGCTTCAGCTTTTCCACTCGCACGTGAATCGCTGCCGCATCTTCGAACGCCAGGTTGGCTGACGCTGCCTCGCGCTCCGCCGAAAACTGTCTCAACAACGAGTCACCGCCAGAATCAAAATAAGCTTGTACCCGATTCACCTCTGCCGCATACTCCTGATCCGTGCAGCCCTTGAAACACGGCGCCAAGCACATCTTCATCTCGGAATAGATACACCCTGGAAACGCAGGATCAGGATGCAGATCATCCACGCACCGCCGCATCTTGAAGAAGTCGAGCGAATCGTTCATGAACTTCTCAGCTGCGACGCGCGAGACAAATGGCCCGTAGTAAAGCGACCGCCCGTTCAACCGCCCCAGCCGCGTAGTGGTCGATGCACGCGGATATTCATTTTCCAGATGCATCTTCACCAGCGGGGCAAAACGAAACCGCATCCGGTTGGAATAAGTTTTTGGGAACGCCGCACGCAGAACGGAATAGAGGAGAAACCCAGATTCAAAATCCGATCCCGCATTGGAGTACTCGATCGTCCGAACCCTATCGCGCAAATTGAGCTTCTTGGTTCGCTCCTCGACCGGCCCCAGCAGCCGATGCAGCCGCCGTCGCAAGTTCGCCGTCTTGCTGACGTATGGCTCCGCCCGTGTGTCTTCTCCGCGCAAAAGAAATACAGCAGGGGCAGCCGGGACAGCCGCAAACACCTCCGCATCCCGTTCCGGCACGAATTCCAGCCGCTCGCTCAGCACAGAATGATTTTAGTGGAATTCAGTACGCAGCCAGCAGCGCATCCAGCAGAACGTTGTCTGTTTTGATCCGTGGAAATCCGTGAAGATCCGTGGCAAGGTTCTTATCGAAAATTTGCGCTCCGAAACTTTTGCCGAAAGTCGCTTCCGTCGAGCGTGATAATGCGGCACATCTCATGCAGTCGCGACCGCATGCGCTCGCCGATCCGGTCCCCCAACGTTTCGCCACGAGTGGCCGCCCGTGCCGGAGAAATCGACGCACTAGCCCCCGCAGCCGGCTGATCGTCGAAGTTGGTAGTAATGATCGTCGTGCGATTGTCGTTATATCGCGTGTTCAGGATCAAGCTCACCGTGTCCCACACCCACTCTGTCGGCTTCACCGCGCCCAATTCGTCGAGCACAAGGACGTCAGTCTCGAACACCGGACGCAGCACATCCAGTTCCGTAGTCTGAACGGTCGCGTTGTAAGAGTTCTGAATCTCTTTTAGCAGTTCGCGGTAGTCGTAAAATAGGCACGAGATACCCCGATTAAGAATCAGTTCCTTCAATATCCCCACGGCCAGATGGGTCTTCCCCGTACCGATCTTGCCAATGATCAGCAGCCCTTTATCGCCGCGCGGGTCGCACTTCTTCGCGAACCCCGATGCAATGAAATGAGCTTCTGCCAACGACGGGTGTGCACCCGGAAAATCGGTGTCGTAGTTTGAAAGCTCGCAATGTTCATACCTTTTCGGAATGCGCGCCGCCGCCACCAGCGACTGCGCCCGTGCCCGCAACTGGCAATCGCAGCGCGTCACGCGCCGGTCGTTGATACTGACACTCGCGCTGCGGCCATTCGAACTGGCAGGCACCGTCTTCCAACCGGTACCCTCACAAAGCGGGCAAACCTCCGCGGGAGCCTTGATTCCCTGAGCCTTAATCACCTGAGACACTTCCACCTCTACAAGAAATTCTTCTCTTTCGACTTTGCACCGGAAGCCCGCTTTTGTGCAAGCCGGAAAGCCTGCCCTCCTGTGTACATCCTGTGAACCACGGGCTTGCCCTGTGGAGGACGTAGGAAAACCTCGCATACGGGCCCCCAGAACTGGCTCGGGTAGCCCCAATTCGGGTCTCGGAGGTGCGAAACAGGCTTCCGGCGCGGATTTTCACAGTTGACATTCGCTACAGAGGGAGGAGAATACAAAACGGTCAGGTTTCCCAACCCAGTCAAAGCCACTGTACGTCCCGGTTTCGGCTGGGCACGAAAGAGACCTGCGAGGAGAGACTATGAACAAAGCCGATCTAGTTGACAAGATCGCAGGCGCATGTGAAATCAGCAAAGCGCAAGCCACGACTGCTATTGATACCGCGGTAGACAGCATCACCGGCGCCCTCCGTAAGGGAGATCGGGTGGCCCTGATAGGCTTCGGCACCTTCTCCGTGTCGCAAAGAAAAGCACGCAACGGACGCAACCCGCAAACCGGCGCAACGATCAAGATCGCTGCCCGCAGAGTCGCGAAGTTTACCCCTGGGGCAGAACTCAAGAAGTCCGTCAACAAGAAGTAGTCCGGAAACCAGATTCGCAAATCGCAAGAACGGCAGGGGGTCGGCCCTGCCGTTTTTTTGTTGTCCCCAGCAGGCTCCACCGAATTAGAGTCGTGCTTATGTTGCGCTTAATCCCCGCAAAAGTATTTCTGTTGTTCATGCTGTTGTCAGTTCTGGCGGCGCAGCAAGCGACAGACGTGCCGTTCGGCGCGTGGCACCGCCTCTCCGACGTTCCCGTGATTGCTCCTCGCGGTAACGCCTGGGAAGCAGCAGGCACATTCAATCCGGCAGTAATCATGCGCGGGAACAAAATCGTCATGCTCTACCGCGCCCAAGACAAGCAAGGCACGTCGCGCCTCGGATACGCCGAGAGCAGCGACGGAATCCGATTCACCCGTCGCGATGAGCCGGTGCTCAGCCCGTCAGCGGACTACGAAAAAGACGGCGGCGTCGAAGATCCGCGCCTGGTTCAATTCGGCGACACCTACTATCTCACTTACACCGGCTACAACAAGAACGACGCGCAGTTGTGTCTCGCCACTTCGACAGACCTGATTCACTGGGATCGCAAGGGCGTCATTATTCCCGCCAACAAGGGCAACTGGAATGTGAAGTGGACGAAATCCGGCGCGATCGTCCCCGAAAAAATCGACGGGAAATATTGGATGTACTTCCTCGGCACGAGCGCTGACAACAAAGATCAGGCAGGGCTCGCTTCATCCACCGACCTGCTCCATTGGACCGAAGCCACGCCACTCCCGGTCTTGCCGGTCCGCCCCGGCCGCTTCGATTCGCGCGTTGCCGAACCCGGTCCGCAGCCGATTGTCACATCGAAGGGCATTGTTCTCATCTACAACGGAGCCGACGACAAGTTGGTCTACCGCACGGGCATTGCAGTCTTCGATCGCAACGATCCTCGCAAACTCCTCTGGCGCAGCAGTGAACCCGTCTTCGAGCCCGAGAAAGACTGGGAAAAAATCGGCCAGGTCCCCAACGTCGTCTTCGTCGAAGGCATGATCCAGCAGCCTGATCGTTATTTGTTCTACTACGGAGGCGCCGACACGAACGTCGGCGTGGCCGAGGCGCCGATCCGCCATTGAGCTACCAGCGCTTGACCCCCCGCCGACGCCACCCTACCATCGAATCAGGCCTCATGCGACTTCCCAGTCTTTTCTCATTCGTGACCCGCACATTTCGCCGAGCGTTTGCCGGTGTCCCTTTATTGTTCGCAACCGCGCTTTGTGGGCAAGCGCCCAAGCCTGCACCTCCGCCACCTCCTCCCATCGCCAACTTCACCGACATCGCCGAGAAAGCCGGCCTGACCGCGCAGAATGTTTTCGGTGGCCTCGACACCAAGAAATACATCATCGAAACCACCGGAACCGGCGTCGCGATCTTCGACTACGACAACGACGGTTGGCCCGACATCTTCCTGGTCAACGGCACCAAGCTCGAAGGATTTCCCGCTGGCCAGTCTCCCACCAACCGCCTCTATCGCAACAATCACGACGGCACCTTCACCGATATCACCGCAAAAGCCGGCCTCACATCGACCGGATGGGGGCAAGGCGTCTGCGTCGGTGACTACGACAACGACGGATGGGAAGATCTCTACATTACCTACTACGGCAAGAATCGCCTTTACCACAACCAGAACGGAGTCTTCACCGAGGTCGCCGACAAGGCTGGAGTCGCGGGCTCAGGCAAGGCCTGGGGCACAGGTTGCGCATTCATCGACTACGACCGTGACGGCCGCCTTGATCTGGTCGTTGCCAATTATGTCGACTTCGATCTCGCGACCGCCCCCGCACCGGGCGAGCGCCCCACCTGCATCTGGAAGGGCGTTCCCGTGATGTGCGGCCCCCGCGGCCTCGCCGGCGCGAAGAACATCCTCTATCACAACCGAGGCGACGGCACGTTTGAAGACGTCACCACCAAAGCCCACATCGATCGCACCGACGGCCACTACGCCTTCAGCGTCTCGACCCTCGACTTTGACGAAGATGGATGGCCCGACATCTTCATCGCCTGCGACAGCACGCCCAGCATTCTCTATCGCAACAACCACGACGGAACTTTCACCGACGTCGCCGTCACATCCGGTGCGGCGTTCAACGAAGACGGACGCGAGCAGGCCGGCATGGGATCCACCGTCGCCGACTACAACAGCGATGGTCATCTTGATATTTTCAAAACAAATTTCTCCGACGACACTTCCACTCTCTACAAGAACAACGGTGACGGCACTTTCACCGACGCCACCGCCGCAGCCGGCCTCGGCCTCTACACGCAGTATCTAGGCTGGGGCACGATGTTCTTCGACATGGACAACGATGGCTGGCCCGACCTGATTCTAGTGAACGGCCACGTCTACCCCGAAGTCGACAGCCAGCATCTGGGCAGCAGCTACAAAGAACCGCGTATTCTTTATCACAACAACGGCGACGGCACCTTCAGCGACATTTCCGCGTCCGGCGGATCAGGCATCACAACGACAGCTTCTTCGCGTGGCATTGCCGTCGGCGATCTATGGAACGACGGCAAGATTTCCGCCGTCATCAACAACATGAATGCCGTCCCCAGCCTGCTGGTCAATCAGATTCGCACGCCGAATCATTGGATCGCGATTCATACCGTCGGCACAAAATCGAATCGCGACGGCATAGGCGCGCGCATCCGCGTCAAAACCACGGCGCGCATCCTGGTGGACGAAGTCCGCAGCGGCTCGAGTTACATCTCAAACAGCGACATGCGGGTGCACTTCGGCTTGGGGAAATCCGACAAGATCGAGTGGATAGAAATCCGCTGGCCCAGCGGCCTCACGGAGCGATTCGCAAATCTGCCCGTGGATCAGATTCGCACTCTTAAAGAAGGATCGGGCATCGCTGCGGAACCGGATGCGAAAAAGCCGTAATCATTCGAGGCACGGAAGCCCTCCGTGAACCTCTGTGCCCTCTGTGGTTCATTTTTTCTTAGTTTTAGAGTTCGAATCAAATTGCATCGTCCGCGAAATCCCCTCGCCTTCCTTTACGTAAATCACTTGGTTCACCTTAACGTCCTTCAGCGTGTCGACCTGCCCGCTAGGCCATCGAATCTCCAACACATCCACCTTCTCCGCTTTCCCCAACCCAAAGTGAACCCGCAGATCATTCTGCGAGAAATACCCGCCCCCGCTGCGGACTTCGTCAATCTGTTGATGCGCCTTCGTCTCCCCCGCAGGATGCGTCACACACCTCACCCGCGCTCCAATTCCGCTGCGGTTGGACTTCGTCCCAATCGTCCGCACCTTGATCCAGTTATTCTCCAGTTTCGAATCACACCGCAGCAGTTGCGGATAGTCATTGACCGTATTCACCACCACATCGACGTCGCCGTCATTATCAAAATCCCCAAACGCCGCGCCCCGCGAAGTGGATGGCTCCGAAATCCCCGGCCCGACCTGAAACGACACATCTGCAAAGTGCCCGTTGTGCAAATTGTAATAAAGCAATTTCCGCTGCGCGTAACCAGCTTCCGTTTTGAGTTGCTCGACCTCCGGGTAAACGTGCCCGTTGCAAATCAGAATGTCCGCCCACCCATCGTTATCGAAATCGAAAAATCCGCAGCCCCATCCCAAATACTGCGTGTGCGCACCCAACCCGGCGGTAAACGTCGCATCCTCAAAATTCGCTCCACCCAGGTTGTGATAGAGCGACGGCGTGTCCCCCGCAAAATTCGTCTTCACGAGATCAAGGTTCCCATCGAGATCATAGTCGGCCGCCGAAATGCCCATCCCCGCTTGCGGTTTGCCATCCGGACTCAACGCGCACCCCGCCTCGATCGCGATGTCTTCAAACTTCCCATTCTTCTTGTTTTGATAAAGTGCGCTCGCGGTCGAATCGTTCGCCACATAAATATCGGGCCACCCGTCGTTGTCGAGATCCGCCGTCAGCACGCCCAGTCCGTACGTTCCATTCGCCTTGAGAATCCCTGAGGCCTCGGAGACATCGGAAAACGTTCCATCTCCGTTGTTGTGATAGAGAATGTTCTTCCCGCCTTGTAACCCCGGTGGCCCGCACGCCACCATCACACTCTTGTAGAGGCACGGACCCGACTCCGGCACCGGGGCTGTCGCCAGATCCATTTCAATGTAGTTCGCCACAAACAGGTCGAGCCGCCCGTCGCGGTCATAGTCGACAAAAGCGCATCCCGTATTCCATCGCTTGCCATTGCCCGCCACGCCGGCCTTCTGGCTGACATCGGTGAACGTGCCGTCGCCATTGTTGTGATAAAGAACATTCTTGCCGAAGTACGTGACGAACAAATCGTCCCAGCCGTCGTTGTCGTAGTCGCCAACACAGGCGCCTTGCCCCCAGCCCGAATGTGCGACCCCAGCCTTCACCGTGACATCCGTAAATGTTCCGTCGCGATTGTTGCGAAACAGATGTGAGGTGGGCTCACTCCCTGCGGGAAAGCCTTCCAGCCGCGTTCCATTCACCAGAAAAATGTCGAGCCACCCATCGTTATCGTAATCGTAGAACGCGACGCCGCACCCGGTAGTTTCCAGCAGATATTTATTCTTATGCTCACCACCGAAAATGGTTTTCGCGTTCAGCCCCGACTCGCGCGCCACGTTGACGAAACTGACGCCGAGATCGCCGCTCGCTTCTTCCTTCGGCGCAGGGGCCTTCTGCGGCGGTGCCGCGCGCAGCCTCCGCGGACGCGCCATCGCCAGCACGCTTTCCAGTGAAAGCACGAGCGCCGAACGGCTGAGAGATTTCAAAAAAACGCGGCGTGAAGGGAACAAGAGGTTCGCTACCTGGCACTCGGCTCGTGCTAAAATTCGCCCCTATTCCTTATATTCAGGGAACCGCGACTTTGCAAGCCTCCAGCCAGGCCGAATCCCCGCTCCAGAAGAAGATCGCAATGCTTCCTCAGCGTCTCATTTCTCTTTTCCGCGACGTCTGTTTGCTCATGATCTGTCTGTCTTGCGGCGTTGTATCGCCCGCCCAGCAACCCAATCAGACGCTTGAACTCTCGCGCACTATCCGCACTTGGGAATTCCTCCCCGTCGTCGGCACTCGCGCGGGAATTTTCGGCAGCGAAACCGGACGATTCGAAGCCTGGGTCTATCCGCTGAAACTCTTTCGCGAATTTCATCTCACCTTTCATGTAGGAGACCGCGCACTGCCCGCCGAAAGCCTCGCTCGCACGCTGACCGTTCACCCCGAGTCGGCATCGATCCTTTATGTCGGCGACTCCTTCCGCGTGCGCGAGACCTTGTGCGTGCCGGTCAACGAGCCGGGGGCTGTGATCCTACTCGACATCGAAACCGAACAACCGCTCGAGGTTGAAGCCGCATTCACCGGCGACTTTCAACTGGAATGGCCCGCCGCACTCGGCGGCACTTACATCAACTGGGATACGCAGCAGCACGCCTTCGCTTTCGGCGAGGAAGCGCGGAAGTTCGCCGCTCTCGTCGGATCTCCCACTGGCGGCGACGCTCACGTCTCCTATCAGACCAACTATTCTTCTTCCAACGAAAATTCATTCCGCCTCGGAGTCACACAAAAAGGAAAAGACACAAGAGTGCTCGTCATCGCTGCCTCGGTCACCGGTCTCGCCGACGCCGAAAAGACGTATGAGCACCTTCTGACTTCCTACGTTGACGCAACACGCTCCTCAGCCGACTACTACCGCGCCTATCTCGACAAAACTATAAGCCTCGAACTCCCCGACAGTGCCCTGCAGCAGGCCTACGACTGGGCGCGCATCAGCACGATCCAGGGTCTGGTGAACAATCCATATCTGGGTTCAGGCTTGATTGCGGGTTATCGAACCTCGGGAGTCAGCCAGCGTCCCGGGTTCGCGTGGTTCTTCGGGCGCGACTCCCTGTGGACTTCGCTCGCCCTCAACGCCGAGGGTGACTACGCCACGACGCGCACCGCTCTCGATTTCATCAGCAAATATCAGCGGGAAGACGGCAAAGTTCCGCACGAGATTTCGCAGAGTGCAAGCCTCGTGCCGTGGTTCAAAGATTATCCCTACGCCTATGTCTCGGCCGACGCGACACCTCTATTCATCATCGCGATGAATGATTATGCAGTCCAAAGCGGCGACCTGGCTTTCGCGCGAGAGAAATGGGACAACGTCTGGCGCGCCTACCAGTTCCTCCGCTCCACGTATGACTCGCAAGGATTCGCGCAGAACTTCGGCATCGGTCACGGCTGGGTCGAGGGCGGTCCGCTGCTTCCCGTCAAGAACGAGTACTACCAGGCTGGACTCGGTGTCGAGGCTCTCCACGCGCTTTCCAACCTGGCGCGACTCGTTGGCAAAGATGACGTCGCAAAGCAGGTCAGCACAGAATTCGATCATGCCAAACCCGCGCTCGATCAGGCCTACTGGTCGCCCGAAACGAAGAGCTACGCCTTTGCCCTCAACAAATCGAACCAGCGCGTGGATGAACCGACCGTGCTGACAACCGTTCCCATGTGGTTTGGTTTAGCTGACGCAGCTCACGCCGACGACACCATCTCGCAACTCGCCGCTGAAGATCATCAGACCGATTGGGGCATGCGCATCATCTCCCAGCATTCGAAGGTCTACGATGGCTCGGGTTATCACTATGGCGCGGTCTGGCCGCTCTTCACAGGTTGGGCCTCGGTCGCTGAATACCGCTACCACCGCGCCTTTCCGGCCTACTCCAATCTCCGCTCCAATGCCCTGCTCGCAACCGATGGTGCCCTTGGCCACTTCACCGAGGTTCTCTCCGGGGACTACTACCAATCCTTCGCCACCAGTTCTCCGCATCAGATCTGGTCGTCCGCAATGGTCATCAGTCCGATCCTGCGCGGAATGTTTGGCCTTCAGATCGATGCGGAAAAACACGAGGTGACTCTCGCTCCTGATGTCCCGGCGGACTGGACTACCTACGCGATTCGCAATGTTCACCTAGGCACGCTCGGTGTGGACCTGCAATATCGCAAGACGCTCGACCGCATCGTGCTCGACGTGAAGCGTTCCGGAAGCGGCGATTGCTGGATCGGTTTTTCTCCTTCGTTCAGCCTGCGAACTGAAGTCTCCAGCGTGGAGTTGAATGGCCGGCCTGTCCCCTTCAAAATGCAGCCCAACACCAACGACCAGCATTTGTCGGTGCGATTCCCTGTGAACAGCGGCCCAAACAATTTAGTGATTCGAGTGAAGAACGATTTTGGACTGGCCTTCTCAAACGAACTGCCGGCTCTCGGCAGCGCCAGCCGCGGGCTACGCGTTCTGTCTGAATCTTGGAACTCCGCTCGCACACAATTGACGCTAGAAGTCTCGGGTCGCTCAGGAAGCCGCTACGAACTGGCCGTTTGGAATCCCGCTCAAATCTCCTCTGTGGACGGTGCGACGCTGACGAAAGTGGTTTTGCAAGTCCAGATGCCAGGAACGCCCGCAGATTCCTATTCGCAGCGAAAGGTTGTCATTCACTTCGCCAAGCCTTGAGTTAATTTCATCGCCCAAGATTTGGCAGCGAGCGCGATAAAAGCGTTACACTCCCTCCATGCTTACGTCGGGTCTCGTTCGACACCGTTTCTCGGAGGGAAATTGATGATCGCTCTTCGCAAGGTCTCTCAGATCATTTTCATATCGGCTCTCCTGAGCATCTCCTTTGCCGCCTCCGCGCAGACCAAAGCCAAGTCGGTAGACTCGGAAGGCCACCAGTGGTGGCAGCATGCGGTGTTCTACGAGATTTATCCTCGTAGCTTTGCCGACAGCAACAACGACGGCGTCGGTGACCTCAAGGGCATCACCTCAAAGCTGGATTACCTGAAAGATCTCGGCGTCGACGCGATTTGGATCTCACCGTGCTTCCCTTCTCCCCAAGTGGACTTCGGCTACGACGTCTCTGACTACGAAGACATCGATCCGATGTACGGTTCGCTGACCGACTTCGACACGCTTGCCACAGAATCGAAGAAACGAGGTATCCACATCATTCTCGACTTCGTCGTCAATCACAGCTCCGACCAGCACAAGTGGTTCATCGATTCGAAATCATCTCGCACGTCGCAGCATCGGGACTGGTACATCTGGCGCGATGGCAAGGGACAAAATCAGCCGCCGAACAACTGGATCTCAATCTTCGGCGGATCCTCGTGGAAGCTCGATCCCACGACCAGCCAGTACTACTACCACATGTTCTATGCCGCACAGCCGGATCTCAATTGGCGTAATCCCGCGGTGAAAGACGCCATGTTTGACGTGACGCGCTGGTGGTACAAGCGCGGCGTTTCCGGCTTTCGCCTGGATGCAGTCGACACTCTCTTCGAAGATCCCAAGCTGCGAGACAACCCAACTCTTCCGGGCAAGAATGCCTTCGGCGACCAAAACCAGGAGAGCAAATACAACCAGAAACTTCCCGAAGTCCACGACGTGCTGCGCGGCTTGCGCAAAGTCGCCGACGAAAACAACGCCGTGTTGATCGGCGAAACCTGGACTGCCGATATCAACGAACTGAACCGATACTACGGTGAGGGCAACAATGAGCTGCAGTTACCCATGGATTTTCTTTTCACCAAGGTGGATAAACTTTCCCCCGCGGAATTCCGCAAGCAGATTGCAGCGGTCAATTCCGCCACTGGATGGCCGACATTCGTCATCAGCAACCACGATATCGTTCGCTCCTACGATCGTTACGGCGATGGCCAACACAACGACCAGATCGCTAAATTGATGGCAGGGCTTTACTTGACGCTGCGCGGAACGCCAATCATCTACTACGGCGAAGAGATTGGGATGAAAACAACTCCTCCCACACGCAAAGAAGACGTCAGAGATCCCATCGGCAAAACTGGCTGGCCCAAAGAAAAGGGCCGCGATGGCGAACGCACTCCGATGCAGTGGGACTCAAGCGAGAACGCGGGCTTCTCGCAGGCTACACCGTGGCTTCCCGTGCCTTCAACTTACAAGACGCACAACGTTGCCGATCAGTCGAAAGATCCAGACTCGGTGCTCTCGTTCTACAAGAAAGTGCTCAAACTGCGGCACACGAACAAGGCCCTTCTCGACGGCAGCTACACTCCGCTGAACGAGAACGATCAAAACGTACTCTCCTACATGCGCGTCGACAAGGACCAGGTCGTCCTCGTCGCCTTGAACATGTCAGGAGCAGAACAGAAGATTGACTTCGAAATGAGCAAGCACGGATTCTCGTCGACCAAGAGCCTGGTCGCAACTGAAAAGTCTGCGGTAAGCGGAGACATAGTAACTCTTGAACCCTACGGAGTCTTCATCGGCCAGTTATTAAAATAGCATGGTGTCTAAATTACTGGCCGCTAAGAACTCGCCACGCTTCGCGGCCGGTGAGAACCACATTCTGAATTCCCTTCACAGCATTCACGTACTGCGCACGCTCGAAAGCACCAGCATCGGGACAGCGGAGCTGGCTCAATCCGCCTCTCATCTGAGTGACCGAGTTGTATTCGTGCTTCTCGACCCATTGGCGAAGTGCGGCCTCGAGATCGCCAAGATGGTTGACTCCATTGCGCAGCAGAGTTGAACAAACCATGGTTACGTCCGCGCCGACCAGAAGCAGTTTCACTACATCTTCGGGGCTGTGAACACCGCTCGATCCGGCGAGGCTCGCCTTGATGCGCCCAAACAGAATTCCGATCCAAGTGAGCGGAAGGCGCAGATCCTGCGACGTGCTGAGCAGAACACTCGGCTGGATCTCCAGTGCATCGAGGTTAATGTCTGGCTGATAAAACCGGTTGAACAGCACAAGTCCGTCAACGCCGGTTTCGTCAAAACGCTTGGCCATGTGAGCCATGTTGCTGAAGAACGGCGTCAGCTTCGCGGCGACCGGAATCTTCACGACCGACTTCACTGCCTTCACAATTTCTACGTAGCCATCTTCGAGTTCTGAGCCAGGAACGTTCACTTGGCTCGGAAATTGGTATAAGTTCAGTTCAATTGCGTTCGCTCCTGCTTGCTCAATTTGCTTTGCATACTCAGTCCAACCATTGGAAGTCGAAGCGCAAAGGCTCGCGATTACCGGGACTCCGACAACGCCCTTCGCACTGCGAAGATGGTTGAGGTAGTTATCGAGAGCGTGAGGAGAAGGTGACCCTTCCTTGCGCACGTTCTCTTCAAACAGAGAATGGAAGACGATCGCAGAAGCTCCAGCGTCTTCGAGCCGTCGAACACTGTCGAGTTCTTGTGTAAGGGGAGACGCCGAAGTCACCAATGGAGTCCTTAGTGTCAGACCCAAATATGTGGTCGAAAGGTCGATCATATTGTCCTCGTGGGGGAATCCAATTGAACTGGAGAAACCAGTTCGCGCCAGCACTTGGGGATTGGCTGGCAAAAGCCAAAGAGGGATCATACGCGACGAGGCGAGGCGCGTCCAATCGGCGCGAACGGGGTATAGAATACGCGGTAAGACGATGCATGAACTCTCCATCGCGATGAGCATTGTGGAAGCGGCGCAGGAAGAGGCGCAACGGCGGGGAGTTCGGGTGAACGCTGTGCATCTCAGACTGGGCGCACTTTCTGGCGTCGTCAAAGATGCGCTGCTGTTCTCCTATGAGATGGCTTGTCAGGATACGCCGCTCGAGGGATCGCAACTGATCGTCGAAGACCTTCCGGTGATTGTGTTCTGTGCGCAATGCCAGAAAGAGCAGACGCTGAATTCGGTGCAGCTGTTTGCCTGTCCAGGATGCGGAACGCCGACGATGGATGTGCGTCAGGGCAAGGAACTTGAAGTCTTCGCACTCGAAGTTGAGGACGAAGAAGTGAAGGAAGCGGAGGTGGGGCAATGAGCGAGCCACGTCTGGTCGAAGTGCGCCGGAATGTTCTTAAGCAGAACGACGTGATCGCTCGTGGGTTGCGCGAACAATTTCGAGCGGCTGGAGTGTTTGTGGTAAGCCTGGTTTCGAGTCCGGGTTCGGGCAAGACTACTTTCCTGGAGAAGACGCTCACGCAAATGCAGCCTCGTTATCGCGTTGCCGCGCTGGTTGGAGACCTGGCGACGGAGAACGACGCAGTGCGTCTGGCGCGCAGCAAAGCTCCTGTGAAGCAGATTACGACTGGAACGCTATGCCATCTGGAAGCGGCGATGGTGCAAAACGCGCTTCAGGATTGGGACTTGAATAGGCTGGATTTCCTATTCATCGAGAACGTGGGGAATCTTGTATGTCCAAGTTCTTATGACCTGGGAGAGAACCTTCGGCTCGTGTTGATGTCGGTGACTGAGGGCGAAGACAAGCCGCTGAAGTATCCGACGATCTTCAACAGTGCAGACGTTGCGGTCGTGACCAAGAACGAACTGGCGAGCGCGGTCGAGTTTGACTGGGAGACTGCGCGCACGAGCATTCAGTCGGTGCGTCCTGGAATGCAAATCTTTCGCCTCTCGGCGAAAACTGGCGAAGGCATGGAAGAGTACTTGAGCTTTCTGTCGCAGCAACTCGCGGAACAGAAGGCAGTCGCGCAGACTTAATCTGAGCAGTCTCTTTCGTGCCGCTCTCGGCGACGCGTTCGCGACGATGCGTCTGTTGTGGAAATCCACCGAAAAAAAGTAGGCAGATCAGGCTTGGAATCGCATTTCCAACATGTCCCGTTGGCGGAAAAATATCGGGACTAGGGGTACCCCCCCTCCCCCCACCCCTCTGAAAGCCTTGACTGGTGCGGGGTTTGCAAAAATAGTCTGCAAAATCTTGAGCCCGTTGGACTTAAAGGTCAAAATATTGATAACAAATAACTTAAGACCGATCACGGAACATTTGCTTATACCGCCTCCGCCTTGACGATGATTCGCTCTTTTGGATTCGAGGTCAAGGTCAGATGTCACACTCGGCCCGTCTAACCTTGTGGAAATCCCTGCGAGAAGAAGCAGTTGCATACGCTCGGGGCCGGATGAGCAGGAGATCCCTTCGCGCTTCCGCTCAGGGCAGGCTCTTCGCCCCCCTGAAGAACGGCGGCGCTCATGATGACTCCGCTGCGGTGAGAACGGCTATTTGCGTCGGGGATTAGAAGCCGTATTTCGCCACTACCTTCTTTTCTTTCTTTCCGATCACTGCGATGGCTGCGTGTTCTGCCGGAAGCGTCAACGCCAACGGGACGCCGGTGGATTGATCACGCAGACTAAGGACGGCATCGTTGGCCGAGTCGTTTACCAGGATGTATTGAACCGAGTCCGCCAGCATCGTGGGGAACACCAAGACGCCGCGGGGGAGCGGAGACTGGGCCGTGAACATCGGGGTGATGTTCAGACGGGCTGCAACATAAGCGTAGAGGTCGGCGGTGGATTGCAAATCTTCGGCGAGTTCCACTGGATAGGACGCCCAGAAGATACGGCCTTTGCCGTGAGAAATCTGTTTGAACGTAGAGCCATCCTCAAAGCGCAGCGAGTCCAGCATGTTCTGCTGCGGCTGACCGAAGGCGAGCGGAACGGAGAGGGTTCCCACGCGCATCGTCGCATCGTGATAGGTAAGCGGTTCGACGCGCGCCATCAGGTTGAGCGCAGCGCTGCGGTGCACGACTTGGCAATGCTCGTCGCGGTCCACGGGGCCGGTGATGAGAAGATTTCCTCCGGCGTCCGCGTATTTCAAGAGGACACTCCACGCAGGCTCGCTCAGAGCCTGCGGTAAGGGAAGAATCGCCAGCTTCGGCGAGCCTAACTTCTCAATCTGGTTCTCAGCGATTACATAGGACGGCAGGTGAACGTCATAGGCGAGAGCGCGCACGGCGCGGCGTTGAGCTTCCAGTTGGAAATCGGCGAGGACGGAGTACTGCGCGGCCTGCGATGTGATGATGGCAATCGAAGGCTGCTGCGGGTCACGCAGGTGCTCCTGCATGGACGGCGCGAACTGCGCAAAGGCACGAAGAACTGAGGCTTCGGGCTTCTCGGTGTAGTCGGTGCGAACGGCGCCGATCGGCGTCTCGTTACTTTCCGTCATGTAGGAATTCGTATTCCAGAGCCATTCGATTGCGCCCGACCCCTGGATGAACGATGTAGCGATCTTGCGTTCTAAAAGCGCGGCTTCACTTTCGGGCGTGCGGCGGGCGACTTCATCGAGATTCAATTCGCGTTGCAGACCCGTTTCCTGAATCAACATGGCTTCGCCGGGCTGCTTGGCAGCGAGCGAGTCCCACAGGACGTAGTCGTTCTGCCACCAGGAATGGTTGGTCGTGAAGTCGACGGATTGTCCCCAGAATGCGGGAGAGAGGCGGTCTTGAATGCCGCCTTCATCCTGGCCAACGGTGACGAGTTGCTGCGAGCCCGTGGCACGGATGGTGTCGCGCATACTGCGCGCCCACTGGGCAAAAGATTCTTGCGCAAAAAGAACGTAGTCGTGAATTCGCAGCGAGTTGGGGCCGGCGTACATGCCTCGGGGCGAGAACTCTTCCGCGCTTGGAAGAGCGATTGTTCCGGCCACGGAGTCGGGAGGAACATTCCAGAGCGCGGCAAGCTTGGCACGATCGGGATAGCGCGCGCTTAGCCAGGCGTTCCAGTTGGCGAGTTCGATGGGATCGCCGTTGGGGCGCATGGTCCAGAGATGCTCAGAAAAACTCGGCTCGTTGATAAGGTCCCAGGCGAGAAAGGGGACATCGTGGAAGCGGGCGACCACCGAGGAAATCAGCGTTTGCTGCCTGCGGACGGCTGCGGGATCGAGGAAGGCGTTGGCACCTCCGAGAACGTCGGGCAGAAAAGCAAAGAAATTGAATTGCACCGGAAGACCGTTCTTTCGGGCGGTCATGAGGTAGGCCTCGAGCGTGCGCAGGGTGCGCTCGTAGGGCTGGCCGTTTTCATTGCAGAATTTATCCCAACCGGTCCACCAGCCGGTACGGATCATATTCAGGCCCGCGTCGTGAATCTGCGCGAGATCCTGATTCCACACGTAGACATTGGGGCGCTCGAAATAGAGGCGCTGCACTTCGCTCGACATGTAGGTAGTGCCGACGACCGCGAGGGAATGGCCATCGAGTTCGAAGTAGTCGTGATTGACACTGAGATGCGGGCCGGAGCGGAGAAAGGCTTCGTCGCGAATCCAGAAGCCGGAATGATACGTCGCGCGGATCTTGTCACCTTCGAGCAGTTGGGCCTCGATGACGTAGAGTCCCTTTCCTTCTGGGGCGGGCAGCACGACCGGTTCGTTGAAGGGAGCCACGGCCGTAACAGTTGAACGATTCGACAGCTGCGCCTCCGGGTAGGAAGTGACCTTCAGAGAGACTGTCCCCTTGGGCTGCTGCGCGGCATGCCAGAGAACCTGCAGTTCGATGGGCTCACCGTGGAGGTAAAGCGGCAACGTAGGCCGGACGGTGAATTCCTCGGCACCTTGCAGGGCGCGCTCCGCCAAGCTCTGCACTAGGCTTGGGTTGTCGAAGAAGTTTTGCACGAGGTCGGCGTTCACGAAAATCCATCGGCCGCCGTCGAAGCCGTTGCGGTAGTGGTCCACTTGGATCGCGGGAGCGGACATTTTGCGGCCGCTCTTGACGCCCCAAGCAAGTGTATCGAGGCGAGCGTCAATCGAACCGGCGGCGCCTCCGCGATGGTAGAGATCGACGGCGCTGAGGCGGATCACGGGGCTGTAGGCCCGCCTCCAGGCAAAGGCTGGCAGCTGCGGCGGGAGGTCGGGGTTAGGTTGAAACTGCATTCCCTCAGAACCCTGAGTTTCCTGGTACTGGTCGATCATGAGCGGACGGATGAAGCGCACGCTGTAGGGGCGAAGGTGCCAATCTCCGCCCTCGCGATAGGCGGCGCGAGTAAAGGGCATGCCGCCGAGAACCAGCAGATTTCCACCGCGATGCAGAAAAGACTGAATGTCGGGCCAGGCGTCTTCAGGAAAGGCAGAACCGTAAGTAAGTACTAGCAGTCGAGTGGTCGGCAGCGCCAGAGCCTCCCGCAGGTGGGTGGCATCTTTTAAGCTGGCTCCCGGCAATATGGCCGCAAGCTGCTGGGAAGAAGGGCTGGCGGAGTCTGCCGCCGGGAATCCGGCGTCGCTGAATACGACGACGGCTGTCAGGCTGGACTGAGCCAGCGAAACGGCTGGGCTGAGCAGAAAGAACAGGATGGCGGCCGCGAAGAGTGCTGAGTTGCGCATGGTTAGGCCTGTTGAGGTGCTGACAGGTAGAAACGATTGCAGTCGGCGGCGCGAATGTCAAGCAAGAGAAACGATTTTCTAGGGCTCGAATTCGCTGTGCGGTGAGAAGAAAATGCGGGAAAGCGCGCGCGGGCGATGCTATGATTGCGGCGTTCCCTGCTAGGAACACTCTGGGAGGGTAATACATACTCATGGCGATGACGGCCCCCAATTCTTCCACGACAACAGCGACGGCGCCTGACGGGCAGAGTTATGCAGCGCCGCTGGCGACAGTCACCACACTGTTTTTCATGTGGGGATTTCTAACCTGCCTGAACGACATCCTGGTGCCGCACCTGAAGTCGATCTTTGACCTCAACTACGCGCAGGCCATGCTGATTCAGTTTGCTTTTTTTGGGGCGTACTTCATTTTTTCTATTCCCTCGGCAAAGATCATTGACTGGATCGGCTACCAACGCTCGATGGTGGTGGGACTGCTCACGATGGGACTGGGAGCCTTCCTGTTTGTTCCGGCAGCAAGCGTTCCATCGTTTCCATTGTTTCTAGGAGCCCTGATCGTTCTTGCCGCAGGAATTACGTGCTTACAAGTGGCGGCAAATCCGTATGTCACAGTTTTGGGACCGCCGCAGACGGCGTCGAGCCGCCTGAATCTGACGCAGGCGTTTAATTCGTTGGGCACATTTCTCGCGCCCTCTTTCGGCGGACTGCTCATACTGAGCGCGACGGCGAAATCCGTCACCGAGATACGCGCCTTAGCGCCGGATGCGCTCCAAACCTATCGACTGCACGAAGCGGCAACAGTCAAGTCGCCCTATGTTGGTTTGGGCATTGCCCTCTGTGTGCTGGCAATCGCGATCGGGACTTTTAAGTTGCCAAAAATAGAACACGCTCAGCACAAGGTCGGCGAGAAGGTGAATGATTCCATTTGGAGACATCCCAGCCTGATCTTCGGAGCAATTGCGATCTTTGTTTACGTCGGCGGCGAAGTTTCCATCGGAAGTTTTCTGGTGAACTACTTCACGCAGCCTGAAATTGGTGGCCTGACGGAAAAGATGGCCGCCGGTTTTGTTTCGCTGTATTGGGGTGGAGCAATGGTCGGGCGCTTCTTCGGATCCGCAATCTTAAGTGGAGCAAAAGCGTTTTACATGGCGTTGGCATCAGTAGGCGGGTTGCTCGCCTTTCTAATCCTCTCCTGGGTCGGAGACAATTGGGCCCAAAGTCTTTCCGCTCCGGCTATCCACTTCAATATCGGAGCTCTCTGGTGGGAGGTCGTGAGGCTCTTCGTTAATGCCCGCCCACTTTTTGCTCTGATTGCGGTCACCGGACTCGTTCTCGCCGTAGCAACTGCCGTTCGCGGCGGTCATTTGGTTGTACGCACAGGAACGCTGCTGGGCATTTGCGCGGTGTGCGCTGCGGGATTGGTCGCGATCTCAATGCTGACGAATGGGCACACTGCCATGTACAGCATCATCCTGGTTGGGTTCTTTAACTCGATCATGTTCCCGAGCATCTTCACGCTGGGAGTGGCCGAACTTGGGCCACTGACCGGAGATGGGTCCGGCATCATGATCATGGCGATCGTGGGCGGAGCGATTATTCCGGTAGCGCAGGGTGCAATCGCCGACCGAATTGGCATTCATCACGCGTTCTTTTTGCCGGTGATTTGTTATCTATATATCCTGTTTTTCGCTTTGAGCGGGTCGAAGCCGAACAGCGAGCGTTACGCGAAAGCGTAACGGGTGAATATAAAGAAGGCGCTCGCGGATACAGGCACGACCAGCAACCGCGATTTTGTAAGAGGGTGGCGCGATTGAGGAGTGATTGAAAGACAATTCAGACGGGAACATGGGGCAGAGCAAAAAGCTTGTCCAAAAACCGGAGGTAGTCACACTCAAGGCTGTTGCACAGCATCTAGGGCTTACGCCGGGTACAGTGTCGGCTGTGCTCAACGATGCGCCATCGGCGCGCTCGATCCCGCAAGATACCAAAAAGCGCATCCACGCGGCCGCAAAGGAACTCAATTACCGGCCCAATTTCTTTGCGCGCACGTTGCGGAACAAGCGCACGTATACCATCGGAGTGATTGCGGAGGAGATCGGCGACTCGTACGGATCAGCGATCATCAGTGGCATTGAACAGCGTTTGCGCCAGAGCGGCTATTTCTTTCTGACCGTGGCCCACCGTCACGATCCCGAGCTTCTGAACCGGTACTCGCAGATTCTGTCGGAGCGCGGCGTGGAAGGCATCATCACCGTGGATACGACGATTTCCGAGGCTCCGTCACTGCCGATCGTAGCCGTGGCCGGGCACAAGAAAATCAAGGGCGTAACCAACATCATTCTTGATCACCAACGGGCCGCAGTGCTGGCACTGAACTACTTGAAGGAGCAATCGCATGAGCGGATTGCGTTCATGCGGGGGAATCCGCTGAGCTCGGATTCGAAGGATCGTTGGGACGCGATCTGCCAGGTGGCCGGAGAACTCGGGATGGCGATCGATCCGGAACTGACGGTGCAAATCGATTCGGACGACGCCTCGCCGATGCTGGGCTATCCGTTTGCTAAAGAACTGTTGGCACGAAAGAAAGCGTTTACCGCGCTCTTCGCTTACAACGATATCTCCGCGATCGGAGCGATCCGAGCCCTGATGGAGCAGGGATTTCGCGTACCGCAAGATGTTTCGGTGGTGGGGTTCGATGACATTCCCGGCGCGGCATTTCATACTCCAAGTTTGACGACGGTGCAGCAACCGTTGCACCGCATGGGAGAAGTAGCGGCCCAGTGCCTGCTGGACCGCATTGAGGGCAAGAAGGAATATCCGCAAGAAATTGCGATTGAGCCGGAGTTCGTCGTGCGCGAATCGAGTGCGAAGGCGAACGGCTCGCGCTAGCGCTTCGGGGCGCGTTTGTGCTCCAATCCTCAGTGTCTCGTCCGAGGCACTGCACTGCGTGCGGAATGATTCATGTCTTCTCCTGATACTTCACGAACGGAAATTTCTGCGACGGCGCTGACGTATGTGGCGTATGCGTCATTTCTTCCAATCGGGATCGCGACTGTGCTGCTCGGTCCGATGTTGCCTACGCTCTCGGCGCGATGGTCGCTGAACTATTCGCAGGCAGGGGCGTTGATTTCTGTACAGTTCGTCGCCTCGACGCTGGCGGTCGCGCTATCAGGGGTGCTGGTTGCGCGATGGGGATTCCGATTCGCGATCAAGACAGGGCTGGCGGTGATGGCGGTGGGCGTGGCCCTGCTGCTAACTGGTCCAAAGGAAATGGGGATCGCGTGCATCGCTGCTTATGGTGCGGGGCTGGGGCTTGCGGTGCCAGCGGCGAATTTGGTGGTGGCGGAGGTGAATCCCGGCCGCCGAAGTGCCCGGCTGAGTGTGCTCAACTTCTGCTGGAGCATGGGAGCAGTGGCGTGTCCGTTTCTGCTGGCGGAGGCGGTGAAGAGACAGAGGGTGCCACTTTTTCTGGCGGTTGTGGGTGCATTCGCGCTGCTGGTGGCGATTGCGATTGCGGCCATGCCGTCGTCTATCGTTGAACCTGTCGCTCGCACTGACGCAGCCGGAAAGAAAGCTGCAAGCATTGATTGGAAGCATGGTGCTCTGCCGAGTTTGGCCGCGCTGTTCTTTGTCTATGTGGGCACGGAGACCGGGTTCGGGCTCTGGGTAGCTTCTTACGCAAAGAGCCTGGGAATATTGACGACAGCCATGGCGGTTATGACGCCGTCATTTTTCTATGCATCGCTCACGGTAGGGAGATGGCTTGCGCCACTACTGTTGCGCACCGTTGACGAAGTCAGGCTGGCGCAGGCGGGGATCGCGATCGCTTGCGGAGGAATGGCGGGACTGATGCTGTCGGGATCGCTGAGTGGAGTGGTTTTGAGTGCGTGCATCGCAGGGCTGGGGCTGTCTAGCGTGTATCCGATTACGATTTCGATGTTGTCACGAGAGTTTGGGCCAGCGGCATCACGAGTCGGATCGGTTATGTTCACGATGGCGAATCTCGGAGGCGCGTTCATGCCCTGGCTGGTGGGCGTCTCGTCAACTCAATTGGGCACGCTCAAAGCTGGGCTGGCTGTACCTCTGCTCGGAGGTGCAGTGATGTATGCGCTGTATCGGCGAAATTGGGGGCCGGTGACAGTAACGACCTAGAGTCTTTGAGACACGCTGCCTATGCGCGGCCGAACCTCGCCGCCAGGCGAGAGAGCCGGACCAAATGATAGAGCGGGAAGAGAGCACTGGGTAGCTGGACTGCCTTCCAATCGCCGGGGCCGGGTGTGAAGATCAGGCGCTGCAGAAATCGCAACCGATCTGAACGCCTTTCGCGCAGACGCATCATCAGCCGAAAATAGGCGAGAGACTCGACGTTGTAAGTGGTCTCGCTCGTGATGTGCGCCGCGATCTCTGCCGCCAACTGCGCCGCCGCAGCATCTTCCGGAAGGCTCGCTTTTGCCGCGGCGGGAATGGGTGCACCGAGCAACTGATGAGCAACGAGCATCGTGACCTGCACGATGCGCACGATTCCCAGGGCCTTTGCTTGCGAACCGATCCAGTTCCAGTCGAGAGTCGGAAGGTTCATCAGGTGAGCGAGGTCGCGGAGCCAGACAAGGCGTCCATAGACGTGTTTGGCGGCGTGGGCGGACAGCACGAGAAACAGATCCTCGGGCGAGGGCGTTATCGTGGCTCGCCCCGCAACGGAGACGGTCACGGCGCGGCGGAACAAACCGTTCATATCGAAGTCAATCGCGTAGAACCGCGGCTGGATGGCCCACTGCACCTCGAGGAGATTGGGACCAGCGGCGCCATCGAAGGCACATTCATATCCAGACTGCACGTAGGCGCGTTGCTCGGCTTCGGTGAGAGACCAGTTGGGAACATAGCCGAGTTCGCGGACTACTTCGATTATGCGAGGCAGGTCTTGTGGACGAATCAGGAGATCGATATCGCCGGCCTGGCGAAGTGCGATGTCGCCGTAGACGGCTTCGGCCAGGGCCAACCCCTTATAAGGCATAACTTCGAGGCCGGTGGCGGACACGCAATCCAAAATACGAATCAACTCCCGCGAAAGAAACATGGCCTTGTGCAGATTCGTTTGATAGGCCTGCTGGAGGATTCGCAATTGCTCGGCGGGGAGGGCGTCTTCAATTTTCGAGAAAGCGTCAAAGAGAAGGGGCAGGGTACCGTGGCGTTCGGCAAGATCAAACAATGACTTCCAGCGAATGGGTTGACGCAAAGCTGAACGGAGGCGGGATTGTTTTTCGTCGTTGGGAACTACGGAACAGGCGGCTAGTAGTAGGGACCACTCGGAGTCGAGGGCTGCGCTAATCCCGGGCATGCCGGGCTCACGCAGTGACGCCAGCCATGGTAGAACTCGGCGAAGAGGGAAGTGCGCGAATCTGTATGAGATTCGCTGCTGAGCGTTTCTTCGCCAGCATGTTGGCCGAGGGAACTCCGGTCTTGACGAAGGACTTTTCACAATCCTGCGATGAAGCCCCCCGCATGTTGCCTTCCTGATAGGCCAAGCCGGGGCAGCGCGAACAACTGCCGACGTGAGCGCAAGAGGTGCAAGTCGTCAAATCCTTCAAGCGAATCGAACGCACGTCATTCATAGCGTCCGAATGCCGCCAGATGTCGATGAAGCGCTGCTTGCGTATGTTTCCGGTGGGAAGAGGAAACTGAACGCACGGGAAAACGTCACCGTAGGGCGAAACGTAGCAGTTTGTGTGGCCTGCGCTGCAGGGGAGAGCTGAGAGCGAGTCCTCGTCCACGGGGGCGGGAATCGCGCAAAATTCTTCCACATCCCCCACGAGAGCTGTGTCGCGGAAGACCTGCCGCAAAGCGTCCTGACCGACGCCTAAGCTGAGAACCCCTCGATCGCCATCCATCATGGGGGTGATCGTGGGATCGAGTGTGGTATCAACACCGATTTCCTCACCAAGCGCGCGAACGCCAGCATAGTCCTGCATGTTCTGGACCATCAGAACGTTAGCCATGATGACGCGCAGCCCCTGCGACTTCAGGAAGCGGACGGCACCTAAGGAGCGTTTGAGCGAGCCGGGCACCAAGGTGATGGCATCGTGAACCTCCGGCCGATGCGAATAAATACTGATCTGAATGGACTCGACGCCGAGATCGCGGATGCGGGCGGCCTCGCGCTCGCCAATGAGGATGCCGTTCGTTTTCAGCTTTACGCAGAAGCCCAGCCGGAGGCGGGCGTACTCGAGAATCTCAAAAAAATCTTTGCGGAGGAAAATTTCGCCGCCGCTCAAGGTCAAAATAAAAACCCCGGCTTCGGCCATCTCATCGAGCAGGTGCTTGATTTCGGCGGTCGTCATCTCGCCATGATCGTCGTGATCGAGATAACAGTGAACGCACCGCTCATTACATCGGTAAGTGAGATCGATCTGGACGCTGAGCGGAATATTCAGCTTGAGAGCCTTCTCGGTCATCTCCTGCAGGAGCCCGATCATCGTTTCGCTCCAAGATTCTCGCCAACTGCCGGGTTGACCAACGGGATGGGCTCTTCTGAGACCTGCAGTATGCCATGGCCGGCAAGCTCGCGCGCCAAAGTCTCGGCATCTTGCAAAGCTTCGGTGGGCTCAACCTCGAACTCAGGGCAAATCCGCTGCTGGACGATCTCGTCGAGAGGAGTGGCCCCATCCGCAGCCTGCCACAAGATTGTGGCCGTCTTATTGAGAGTAAAAAGTGTGGAGTCCCGGCCGGACATGATCATCATTTCGCCGCCGATTCCGCGTGCAGCGACCCGGGGATTTCGTGCCACATAGAGCCTGCTCATCCTATCAACTCCCAAACCCGGGCATCGGGCACAAAGGTGAGCCGGGAAACCGGCACCCGGCTGACGAATTCAAAGGCAGCATGAAAAGTGGCTTGCACCAGTTCTTCATCTTTCGCGAAAAAGAGGACATTTGCAAGCATAGATCGAGCCGCGTCGGTGGGCGTCACCGGGTCAATGCGGTTCTCGGGGCCTTGGGCCAGCAGGTATAACGCGGCAAGCGGCGCTGAAACATTCTCACCCAGTTTGGCGAGTTCACCCGTAAACGGAGTGCCATAGGCGGTGTAGCCGGCATCGTGCTTGCGAACGTAGGAAATCTCGTCGGTCAGAAGCGTTACGTCAGGAGGGGCAAGCCGCGAGATGGTCGTTTTGCCCGCACCGGAAACCCCGGCGAACAAAAATGCCTTGCCGTTCCGAATGGCGCTAGCCGAATGCATGAGGAAGCCACCTTGCCGTGCCAAGACGAGAGTATGAACAATTCGAAGAACCGCGTCAATCGAGTGCGGATTCGCCGACTGGTGAATCACTCCCCGGCGCAAGGCGGGCTCCCACTCAGCAAGAAAATCTCCCCGCTGCAGCGACCAACGACCCATACGATGGCTCACCCGAGCCTCGCCGGCGGGTCGAGCGATAACCGGTGGGGTGAGATCGACGTCGAACTCGATTTCAGGCGGTTTCGATTCGCCAAGAAATCCAGCGTAACGATCTTGCAGCATATCGAGGAAACCGGGATCGGTCGTATTCACGCGAACGGGCATTCCCCCGATTTCAATCACAAGGCTGAGGCGTTCGACGTCTGCGGTCAGTTCTGGCAAGGACGGCTCGATCATTTAAATTCTAACTCTGCAGAACTTGCTGCATGCCATGTACTCCCACAAGAACACGGGCAGCGACCTTCGAACTTCGAACTAACGCCGCGATGGCACGTTGGGAAAGGCGCGGCTGGCGCGGCGCGATATATTTTCCGTTCCGCACAATGACAGAAACCTTACCTAGCAATTCATCCTCACGAACGATTGGATCCGGGGCAGGCATAGCGTCTCCGCGCGTGAGGACCCCAGGATCTCCAAGCCTTGTAGCTACGACGCGGTGAGCGAAGAGGCGGCGGTCGCGACCAAATAAAACTATGTCGCCGTTGGCCACATCCTTGCATTCGGCGCGGTCAATCACCAGCAAGTCGCCAGGCCAAACTGCCGGCAGCATACTCCACCCCGTTACCTGCAACCGCAGCTTTCCGGACGAGCGCAAAACTTCGCCCGCCAATTCACATTTAACCGCATGCTCCTCACCGAAATGCTGCGGGGAAATACTCACGATGCGCTGCCGACCGGCGCACAACTGCCCTGCGTCGGGTTGATCTTGGTGCACGAAAGAGCAGTCGTCACGAAGACCTGTTCGTGGCGGAAGGACGGTTTCTCATACTGCTTTTTGGTTTGCGGAGTGCGCGGAGTATCGGAGGACATCTCGTTCTTCGTCATAGGGAGACCCTGTCAGTCTTAACTATTTTAACGCGGATTGCGATGCTTGTACCGCACAACCGCCATTGCCGCCGGAAGTCGGGCAAACCTGATCTCCGAGAGTGCTGAAGTATACCTGAGATGCACCCGCCAAGGTACCCGAGCCGACCGTATTGTCCATGATCACGCCGCTAGCACCCGAGGCCGTCTGAAGAGCTGCCGTAGGAAGGGCCCCGCCATTGGTGTAGGTCACGGTGTTATCGGTAGTAGTGGCGCCAGCAGTGGTAGGCCACGAGGGTACGCTCGTACCCGTCGTGCCCGCTGTAGTCACGATTTCCAGGTTGCCATTGGAGTCGACAATGCGGATCAAAGTGCTATAGGAAGTGCTTGGCGTCCATTTCCCCAATTGACCCGCGACCATAGCTCCCTGATCGATCCACTTCACTGTCCCATCTGTGATGGTCTGCCCGAGGGTGGTGGTCCATACTGGAGTTGTAGCTCCGGACATGCCACCCGTAATAGCGACTTCAATGTGATTTCCGAGAATTTCCTGACCCACGACGTATGCCGTCTTCGCCTTCCACGGCGTATTGATGAAGCTGATGAGACATCCTTTGGTGGCGCAAGGTGTGGCACGCCCTTGGTCTTGAGCGCTGACAAAAACACGTTCTTCGGCTCCGGTGGCGAAATTTGGGTTCGGAATGTCGGTCACCGGGGAGCATGCAGCGGTAGAGGCATCTATAGTTACTGCTCCAATGTTCGTCGACACAGCCGGCAGGGCACCAGCATTGATTTTGAGCTGATACAAAGTCGGAGCTCCACCAGTATCGCCACAAACATACAGACTACCTGTTCCGTTGCGAGAAGACCGGTAAGCGCTGTCGAAACCACCGGCATACATGGGATTAGTCGAACCGCCAACCCCAACATGAGTTTGAGTGCCGGTCGTCCCCGCTCCAAAACTGGTCGTGAATTGATAGACCGCGGCGCATGGTTTGGTGACCAAGCAAGTGGGGTTGCCGTTATTGGAGGAAAAAACGTAAACCTTGCCGATCGTCTGATCCACAACCGCAGGCCCGAGGACTCCAGTGGCAAAATCCACCTGTCCCGATACGACAGAAACGCCTGTCGTAGAGCTAACGCGCTCAAGGAATCCACCCGCATCTCCCACAAAAACGTTGCGGGATACTTGATCGAACACGGGGCTGGAAAGAGCTATCGGGTTGGCCGGATTGACTTCAACGGGCCAGGGGGCGGTTCTTACCTCAGCCGGTGTTCCGTTGAAAAAGGGATGAAACTGGTGAAGCAACCCACCGCTGTCGCCCACCCACGCCACGTCGCCCGTGTAATCGTAACCGACCGATGAGGTTGTGTCGTCGGTTTGGACGTTAGCGCCAGTTCGGAGGTCAAACGTGGTCATGCAAGGTGCGGTGCATGCCGCATAATTGGTCGCAGTAACGAGGTTGGGAGCGGCGGGAGAGGAAAGAGTCCCGGTACCAGCCGCCCATTTGAGCAAGACCACTGTGCCATGAGAAAGACCATCCGTCTGTACAAAGGCTATCTGCGTTCCATCGAGCGAGAAGATAGGAGAGGTCTTAATCGTGCCGGGAGCGCTCCCGCTGGTGTTGTACGCCCAGTAAGTTGAGGGAACGGTGCCGGTGCATCCGGAATAGAGGTTGTCGTAAGCAACGATGCTTGCGACCGTGCCCGAACTCTGCAGCCCGGTACTAAAAGCGACGAAATCGGGCTGGGGGGCGCTCCCGCAATTCGCAGTGGCGATACTGAACGAATATTTGGCGGGGTAGTTGCCCGCGCCAACTGTGGCGCCGGCGCCCATGTCCTCCGACCAATCGCGATGCACTTTTGGATGGGCGACACTCTGATCAACGCCAGGGGTGACTCGAGTTTCGTCGACGGCAGCCCCGTCGACGGAGACGACACGCACGATGTTGTCCCGATACCATTGCTGCCAGTAACGGGGATCGCGCTCTACCTGTCGGGCGCGCTCTTCGGTAGCAGGACGGGAGAAAACGACATGCTGATGAGTCCAATCGGTAGGCACTCCTTGCTGGGGAGGCTTGGCAGCCTGACCGGTTACGACCCATCCCAAGGTGACTAGTGCCACAAGTCCTGCGGCAAACTGGACGAAGCGTGCAGCGTTTCCGTTCATCTCACTGACTCCATGGCTCGATAGATACGACGGTTGCAGAGCATATCCAGTTGCGTGCGTTCAGCCGCACAAAATGGCAAAGCGCTGCAACTGTTCCTGTTTTCCCTCGCGGACCCGCGTCACGCGAAACTGCCAATGCTCGAAACCACCAGATCGCAGGCTGGACGCACGTCTCCGACTGGTGAGGCTGGATTGGCCCGAATTCTACTCCTTCCAGCTGAGAATACGCAATCGGCGTTTGTGGGCCTCGCTACCAAAATTAATCTTGAATTGGACTAGTCAATTTCCAGCCCATCCGTTGGAAAAAACTTATACGCGAGAGCAGAAACGGCATTCAGGGTTGCGGCCGCACCCCGTAAAATATTCTACCGGACGGTCGGTCAGGGTCGCGCAAGAACCGCCGATTGTGACATGATCAATGTTCGACTGGAACAACGGTCGAGGGACCCCAAGGGAGGCTGGCGAAATAGTTTGGACCGATACGATGAGGTAGCAGAAGAAATGGAGCCGGGCGTGCGTTCGCGAGATACCAACGTTTTAACGCTCGAAGAAATTGGGAACCTCGCAGCGGAAGGAGGCCAGCCAGCGGAAACGCTGATGAATGTGGTCGCCCTGATTGCCAAGCGGTTCAGGACGGATGTGTGCTCGGCGTACTTGCTGGAACCGGATCGCGCCAATCTGGTATTGGCGGCGACTGTGGGATTGCGGCGCGAGTGTATTGGCAGCTTGCGGATGGCGGTCCACGAAGGCCTGACCGGTCTGGTTGCGGAGCAGGTGCGTCCAGTTGCGGTTGCGCAGGTGAAGACGCATCCGCGATTCAAGTATTTTCGGGAGGCTGGCGAGGAGGCTTACCAGTCGTTCCTGGGTGTTCCGTTGATCGATCGAGGCGTACTGCAGGGAGTCCTTGTCGTTCAGACTATTGAGGCGCGCGTCTTTGGCGACGGAGAGATTCGGATGCTGACGGAAGCGGCCACTCAAGTAGCGCCTGTGGTTAGCGAAGCTCGTACTCTCGATCGCTTTATTGCTCCGCTGCAAGAGCGGCTGTGGGCGCTGGCGCGCAACTTGTGGTGGAGTTGGGATCACAACTCGGCCAGTCTGTTTCTGGATTTGGATCCGGCGCGATGGAATGATCTGAACCATAATCCAGTGGCGCTGCTGTCGGAACTTCCTCTCGCTAAACTGGAAGCTCGCGCAACCGAACTGATGCTGCACAGCCGCGTGAACTACGCCTATCGCCGACTGCTGGAATATCTGGAAGCAGATCGCACCTGGGGCACGAGACACGCGGGCGTACTGCGGCCACACCCTGTGGCTTACTTCTCTGCGGAGTTTGGCATCCACGAGTCACTACCCGTGTATTCGGGCGGCTTGGGAGTACTCGCTGGAGATCACATCAAGAGCGCTTCGGATTTGGATATTCCCCTGGTCGGCATTGGTTTGTTTTATGGCCAAGGTTATTTCCGGCAGCGTCTCGATCTCAACGGATGGCAGCGGGAAGAATATCTCGAGACGGACGTCAACCAATTGCCGATGGAAGTGGCGATCGGAAAGGATGGCAGACCGGTTGTGGTGGCCATTGAAACGCGTAGCGGCCGCATTCAGGCTAAAGTCTGGCGCGTGAAGGTCGGACGACGCGATTTGCTGCTTCTCGATTCGGACGTAGAAGGAAATGCGCCGGAGGACCGCGAGCTCACGTCGCGCCTGTACGGGGGCGATTTACGAATCCGGATTCGACAGGAAGTGCTGTTGGGTGTCGGCGGATTGCGCGCTCTCAAGGCGCTGGGAATTTCTCCAGGCGTGCTTCACTTGAACGAGGGCCACAGTGGATTCGCGGTGCTGGAAGCAGTCCGCATGCGGATGGAGGACGAAGGCATCGGCTTTGATGCGGCAGTGCCACGGGTTTCGCGGGAGGTCGTGTTCACGACGCATACGCCGGTTCCTGCAGGCCACGATCGATTCAATGCGGCTCTGGTGGAAGAACACATTGGCCCACTACGCGAAGCCATCGGCCTCTCTCCGGAAAGTCTGCTGGGATTGGGCCGCGAGAACCCGAGCAACTCGGACGAACTTTTTTGTATGACGGTGCTCGCGATGCGGCTCTCACAGCGCGCAAATGCCGTCTCCGCGCTGCATGCTGAAGTTTCGCGGGCGATGTGGACGGGCTTGTTCCGCGGCAAACCGGAGGATGATGTTCCCATCGGGCACATCACCAACGGGGTACATGTACCCTCGTGGTTGGCGCCGCAGATGTTTCGTCTTTATGACCGGCATCTGGGCACGGGCTGGCAAGGCCGGAGCAGCGAAGCGAAAATCTGGGAAGGGATCCAGAGCGTGGACGATGGAGAACTCTGGGAAACGCATCTCAATCTAAAATCCCAGCTGATTGAGTTTGTGCGCCGTCGTGCGATTGCTCAGGCCGAACGCCGCGGAGAGTCGTCGGAAGTGCTGCAGCGTTTAGGGCGGGTGCTAAGCCCGGATGCTCTCACCATTGGCTTCGCTCGCCGCTTCGCAACCTACAAGCGAGCCAATCTGATTTTGACGGACATCGAGCGGCTGGCTTCCATGGTGAACGATCCGAACCGGCCGGTGCAGTTTGTGTTTGCGGGCAAGGCGCACCCGCTGGATGAGCCTGGAAAGCGAGTATTACAGCAGATTGCCGAGTTGATGCGCGATCCCAAGTTCCGCGACAAGTTCGTCTTCGTCGAGGATTATGACATCAACGTGGGGCGCCACTTTGTGCAGGGCGTTGACGTTTGGCTGAACAATCCGCGACGACCGCAAGAGGCTTCCGGCACCAGCGGCCAGAAAGTCGTGCTGAACGGCGGCTTGAATCTTTCTATTTTGGATGGCTGGTGGGCCGAAGCCTACGACGGTATGAACGGCTTTGCCATCGGGACCGGCAGAACACACTCGAACATGCAAGTCCATGACGCGCGCGATGGAGAGGACCTGCTGCGGACGCTCCGCGAAGAAGTGATTTCGCTTTACTACCAGCGCGACCGCGACGGCCTTCCCCGAGGTTGGATCAAACGCATGAAGCGAGCGATCCGCACGCTGGGCTGGCGTTTCAGCGCCGACCGCATGGTGATGGATTACACGACCAAGTGCTACGTTCCGGCGGCGGGTGGGACGTCGAGTGATATGAGGTCCAATTCGTGAGCCCTGATCAGTGCGGGGACCGGACACGGCGATGCGTCCCACGCAAGGAATAGCTCCACTCAGCATGAGCGACGAGACGAACAGAAAAGAAGATCGCGAACTAGGAATGAGCCGCAGTATCACCCGGCGCGATTTCCTGAACGGCGTCGCGGTTGGCGTCGGCGGAATTCTGGCCGCATCTCGCGGGATAGCTGCCCTAGACTCACCGGAATTCGCGCCTGAGAAGGCTCCCGGCTACTATCCTCCCGCTCTCACTGGAATGCGCGGCAACCATGACGGGACTTTTACGTTTGCCCATCGGCTGCGCGATGGCGAATCGTGGGATAGCGGAGCGAGCCCTGAAAAAACCGGAGAGACTTACGACTTGGTGGTGGTCGGCGGAGGCATCAGCGGGCTGGCCGCCGCGCACTTCTATCGCAAGAGTGCCGGAAACCGGGCACGAATCTTGATTCTCGACAACCACGACGACTTTGGCGGACACGCGAAGCGCAACGAATTCAAAAGCGGGAACCGGATGCTTCTCAGCTACGGGGGCACTCAGTCGATCGAGAGCCCGTCCCGCTACAGCGCCGTCGCCAAAGGACTGTTGACCGAACTTGGCATCGATACGCAAAAGTTTTACAAGGCTTACGATCAGGGACTCTACGACTCACTGAAGCTTGGGACTGGAGTTTTCTTCGACCGGGAAACCTTTGGACAGGATCGATTTGTCACGGGAATGGGCGAGAAACCCTGGCCGGAATTTCTGAGCAAGACACCGCTTTCTGAAGTCGCGCGCCGCGACATCGCGAAGGTTTACACCGATAAGACGGACTACCTGTCCGGTCTCTCGCGTGAACAGAAGCGCGCAAGACTATCCAAGATCAGCTACGCCGACTTCCTGACGCAGATCGTAAAACTGCATGCCGACGTCCTGCCGTTCTTCCAGTCGAAAACGCATGATCTGTGGTGCGTGGGGATTGACGCCGTCTCAGCGCTTGCTTGCTACGTGGCCGGCGACGATTACGACATTGGCTACCCCGGATTTCAAGGGATGGATCTCGGCGGAGACTCCGACAGAGGGAGCGAGAAACCCGATCCGTACATTTTTCACTTTCCCGACGGAAATGCATCGATCGCGCGTATGCTGGTTCGCGAATTAATTCCTGGCTCGTTGGCCGGGCACAGTATGGAGGATGCCGTCACTGCGGGTGCCAACTATTCCCGTCTCGATCATCCCGACGAATCCGTTCGCATCCGGCTGAATAGCACCGTCGTGCGAGTGCAGCACGTGGGCGCCCCGGCCAACCGTGACGTGCAAATCGCCTACATGCGTGGCGGCAAGCTGCAGACCGCGCAGACCAAGGCATGCGTCCTTGCCTGCTACAACGGCATGATTCCGTATCTGTGTCCGGAACTGCCCGATAAGCAGAAGGAAGCACTGTCGTATTTGGTGAAGGCACCTCTGGTTTATACGCATGTTGCGATACGCAATTGGACTTCGTTTCAGAAGTTAGGAGTGCATCAAGTTTTGGCACCGGGGAGCTACCACAACTATGCCGCGCTTGATTTTCCGGTGAGCCTGGGGGATTACCAGTTCCCCAAGCAACCGGAAGATCCGATGGTGCTGTTCATGTTGCGGACGCCATGTAAGCCTGGCCTTCCGCAGCGCGATCAATTCCGTGCGGGTCGTTCCGAGTTGCTGCGCACTCCATTTCCTACTTTCGAACGGAACATCCGCGATCAGTTAGGAAGAATGCTTGGAGGCGGCGGGTTTGATCCGGCCCGCGACATTGACGGCATCACCGTCAACCGTTGGGCCCACGGATATGCTTACGAGGGCAATTCGCTCTTTGATCCAGAGTGGGCTGAGGGCCAGCAGCCTTGGGTTTTGGGCCGCAAGCCGTTTGGAAGAATCGCAATTGCGAATTCCGATGCGGGCGCCTCCGCTTACACCGATGTGGCAATCGATCAGGCGTATCGTGCAGTACAGGAACTGACGGGCCAAGCCTAGCTGCTTCAAGGCTGCTCGTTTCCTGGTACGGGCATTTCAATACGGGACTTTTGTAGAAGCACGCACCGCAATCCCTACTACGGACAGGTTGAAACCTAAATGAATCCTGCTCTGCTGGTGTCGAGTTCTTCCACCCTGGTGCATCTCTCGCCAGTTGACCTGGTCATCATCGTTTTCTACTTCGCGCTGGTACTGGCGATCGGGCTATATCTCAAAGAACAGGCCAACACCGGCGAAGACTTTTTCATGGCTGGCCGTGAAATGACGGCGTGGGTCGCTGGCCTCGCGTTTTTGTCGGCGAATCTTGGGTCACTCGAACTAATGGGCTGGGCTGGTAATTCCTACAAATACGGCATCCTCGCGGCCCATTGGTACTGGATCGGCGCCATCCCTGCGATGTTGTTTCTTGCGCTGGTGATGATGCCCTTCTACCACATCTGCAAGACGCACTCCGTTCCCGGATATCTCAAGTTGCGCTTCGGCTCCGGAACTCAGGCAATCTCCTCGATCTCATTCGCGCTTATGACTGTGTTGATGAGCGGCATCAACATGTATGCCATGGCCGTGGTGATGAGGGTCGTGCTCGGATGGGATCTTAATTTTAGCATTTTGGTTTCATCGGTCACGGTCGCAGTCTACGTCGCTCTTGGAGGATTGCGCTCCGCGATTTTCAATGAAGTGCTTCAGTTCTTCTTGATCTGGGCGGGAGCATTGCTGATTCCAATCCTTGGCTTGGTGGAGGCAGGCGGCTGGAGCGGGCTGAAGGCAAAAATTCTGCAGAATCTCACCGAACAACACGTGGCCAACCCTGGCGCCTATACGCATGCGTGGTCAACCTTGGGCAATTTTTCCGACAACCCCATGGGAATCAACTGGGTCGGCATTGTTTTCGGACTCGGCGCGGTGATCTCGATGGGCTACTGGACGACGGATTTTCTGGTCATCCAGCGCGTCCTTGCAGCAAAAGACCTGCGCTCCGCCAAGCTTGCACCCATCATCGGAGCCGCGTTCAAGATGATGGTTCCGTTCATTGTGATCCTGCCTGGCTTGCTCGGTCTCGCGCTGTTGCGAGATCCCCACACTGGAAGTCTGCTGCGGCTCGTGCCAGCCGATCTGGCATGGTCAGACGTTGGACAAGCGCAGGGGCTGCACGGGTACGACGAAGTTCTGCCGCTAATGTTGGCACGTTACTGCGGGCCTGGACTATTGGGCCTCGGCATCACCGCGCTGATTGCTGGATTCATGTCAGGCATGGCGGGCAACGTCAGCGCCTTCACGACCGTCTGGACCTATGACATCTACGGCGCGTTGATAAACAAGAATGCCTCCGACGAATCAAAGGTCAAGATGGGACGCTGGGTCACCGTGATCGGTGTAATCGTCAGCATCGGCACGGCATACCTGGTGATGCATGCGCAAAGCATCATGGACTATGTCCAGTCACTGTTCAGCTTCTTTATCGCTCCGTTATTTGGCACGGTGATCCTCGGCATGTTGTGGAAGCGCGCCACACCGGCAGGCGGCTGGAGCGGATTGCTGGCCGGCACGTTGTCTTCGGTTGGAATGTACGGCTGGGTGAAAGTCGATCCTAGCGCAGTGAAATATGTGGCTCTTTCGCTGCAAGCACAGGATCAGGCGCAGAATATGTTTCGCGCGCTGTGGTCCTGTCTGATTTGTGTGATCGTCACGATCGTGGTCAGCCTGGTCACGAAGCCCAAACCTGACGCGGAGTTGAAAGATCTGGTGTATGGTCTCACTCCGCTTCCGCCGGAAGAGCATGTCTCGATCTTCCACAGCCCGCTGTTCTGGGGTGCTGTCGTGGCGATTGTATTTGTGATTCTGCAAATCATCTTCTGGTAATCATTTCTGGCAAAGGGGGTAAGCGATGAAATCCGGAGGAACGATGTCGATTTGGTTTTTCATCGGCGTGTCTCTGCTGGTGAATGGAGCGGTGATCTTGGGAATGGGAATTTACGAACTCGTGCGTCCACCTGAACACCAAGTAGTGCTCTACGAACTGCACGCCAATGTCTGGTGGGGTGCGCTGTTGCTGCTGCTGGGCTTATTTTTTAGCCTGCGATTTTCGCCAGCCCGAGAACGAGCGCGGATGGCCGGCACTTCTTAATTTCTCGATTCATTAAGACTCTGGAATGACAGACGTACTTAAGACGCTGCCGAAGGTCCTGCTGCACGAGCACTTGGACGGCGTTCTGCGGCCGCAAACCGTAATCGACCTTGCCAGGAATGCGCAGTATTCCGAACTGCCGACGAATGATCCGGAAGCTCTCGCTCGCTGGTTTCACCAGGGCGCAAACCAGGGAAGCCTCTCAAAATATCTGCAGGGCTTTAAGCATACGATTGCGGTTACGCAAACCGAGGAAGCACTCGAACGTGTCGCCTTCGAGCAAGCCGAGGATCTTAGCCATGACGGCGTCGTTTATTACGAAACTCGCTTCGCACCCATCTTTCATACCACGAGGGGCTTGACCCATCAGCAGGTAGTCTCAGCGGTGCTAAAGGGCATGGCTCGCGGACGACAGCAGTTCGGCATTCAATCTGGTTTGATCATCTGCGCGATGCGGAACATGAACGTCTCGCTCGAGATGGCGGAGCTTGCGGTTGACTTTCGGGCGCGTGGAGTCGTGGGCTTCGACCTCGCAGGCGAGGAGGGTGGCTTTCCTCCGAAGAAGCACGTGGATGCTTTTCATTATATTCAGCGCCAAAACTTCAATATCACGATTCATGCCGGCGAGGGCTTCGGAAAAGAGTCGATCTGGCAGGCGATTCAGTATTGTGGCGCACACCGGATTGGCCATGGCACGCGCCTAATTGATGACATAGCCGTTGCGGATGGGAAAGTGGTCAAGTTGGGCGACCTTGCTCAATACGTTCTTGATAAGCGCATCCCGCTCGAGATCTGCTTAATCAGCAATGTCCACACAGGTGCAACACCGAGCCTCGAGCAACATCCATTCAAGATTCTCTATCAGGAGAAATTTCGTGTAACGCTAAACACCGACAACCGCCTCATGAGCAATACCACGATGACCCGGGAATTTGAGGCCGCCGCGAAGACGTTCGGTCTCACCGTCGACGACTTCGAAAAACTTACCATCAATGCAATGAAGAGTGCGTTCCTGCCGTACGGCCATCGGATCGACCTGATCTACAAGACGATCAAGCCTGGTTATGCGAAGATCCGCGAGAGTCTTGCGGCCAAGCATGCACGCGGATAGAGCCCAGCACATGGACAATCCCTTCATGGCCCGCGCGATTCAACTCTCCCTCGACAACGTTCTCTCGTTACAGGGTGGCCCTTTCGGCGCAGTAATCGTGAAACGCGGCAGCATCATCGCGGAGGGAGTAAATCGAGTCACGGCAACAAACGATCCTACGGCTCACGCAGAGGTGGTGGCCATTCGCGAAGCCTGCGCCAAGGTGGGCACCTTCGAACTCCGTGAATGCGAAATCTATACGTCCTGCGAACCGTGTCCGATGTGCTTAGGCGCGATCTATTGGGCGCGCCTGTCAGGCATCTATTTCGGCAACGTCGCCGCGGACGCCTCGAAGATCGGCTTTGATGATTCTTTCATATACCGGCAATTCAAACAGCCGTTCCCCCGACGCTCGATTCCCATGGTCCCGATGATGCGCGAGCAGGCGCTCGCCGCGTTCCGAGCGTGGCAAGAGAAGCCGAACAAGATTCCATACTGAGAGGCGCCAGGGGCTCTCGGCGATTAAAAGCTGCACTCACTCCGCGGCTGCAGTCGCCAGTTGTCGGTTCGCAAGAACCCCGCCGAGGATGAGGCCCACAATCACAATTAAGAACAGCAGAAGCCATCCCCAATGCTGGCCGGGATGACTTAGTACGCGCACGAAGTGACGTCCGTAAAGATCTGCCACGATGGCGATGGCTGAATATCGGGCGCCGCGACCAACGGTGACGATCGAAAGAAATTTGCCGGGACGATAATCGGAAGCGCCGGCCGCCGCAAAGAGCATGCTTGTGGGGAATGGGAATGGAATCGCGGTCGAGGCGAAAAGAGCGCCAGCGCCCCACTTCTTGAAGAGATTGAGGATCGCTGCGACTCGGCCTTTCTTGAATTTGCGGTCAAGGTAGGCCGAACCTGCTTTGCGTGCGATACGGAATGTAAGGTACGCACCGATGACCGACCCGGCCGTTGCAGTGAGGGCGTACTCAAACCATGGGCCGCGGTGGCTTGCGGCTAGAATTGCAGTGAGAATGTCGGGCCCGGCGAAGGTTGGGAGCGGTGAACTATCGAGAATTGCCAGGAAGAAAAGGCCCAGTGCCCCGAGGTGCCGGAACTTAGTAGCAAAGCTCTGTCCGCCGCGCCGCGATGCCTTTTGAAGAAACAGGCCTAGCATCTTCGCAATATATCAGGCGGATTGGGGCATCTTCCAAACGGCGCATAGCTGCCATTAGGCGTTGCTAAGCGCTGACCTGGACCGACACTAACTCCGCATTGCAGCGGGAGGTCTGGATGGACGCGATCGTTTCTTCGGCCGTCAGTCTGCCCATGAGCAGGGCCAATTTGCGGTTGGAGGTCATCTGGATCGGAGCCTTATCAATCCGCAACACGTAGGCCGGTGCGCGGCTGCCGCCACGGTTCACTTTCACGACAAACTTCGTATTTTTCATGGGTTCCTTTCGCTCGGTAGCAAATGGCAGGCCTATCCGCCTATCCATTCTTCTTGATTCTCTTACCAAACGTTCTATTCGGACGGTCTCAGGCGCGGCTAACGGACTACTTAGATTGGCAGATTTCTTTCGCTAGCGCTTCGGAAGAACCTGAAAGACTTCAAGAAAGGTCCAACTGATTACTTATCTATCATAGCCTTCCGCGCTGACGAAGTCAATGAAAGTCATGCGTCGGAGGGCCTGAATGGCGCGCTATTTGGGCTAAATTGCGTTCGAAAAGAGTGCGCTGCGCAGTTTTTACCTACACTTGGAGAACGTCGCCTTCACGAGCAACCATCTCGTACAGTACTGGATTGACGAAGAAACCGATAAAGAGCCGCGAAATCAAACCGGCCACGATGACGATGGCGAACGGTTTCTGAGTGTCGGACCCGATTCCGGTGGAAAGAGCGGCCGGAAGCAGACCGAGGCACGCGACCAAAGCGGTCATCATGATCGGACGAAGGCGCAGCAGAGAGGCTTCGCGAGTTGCTTCACGAATTCCAAGGCCCTCCTGTCGCAGCTTGTTAATGTAGGAAACGAGAATCACGGCGGTCTCTACAGAAACACCGAGCAGCGCCAGAAGTCCCAGCACCGACGAAACGCTGAACGGTGTATGCGTCAGCTTGAGGGCGACTAGCGCACCCACAGGTTCAGTCATGACAACGCCGAGTGCTATCGTGACGGGGAACTTGAAGTTGCCGTAGAGCGCAAACAGAATCATGAAGATCAGAACGACGGCGAGCGGACCGATGAAGTACATCTGCGACTTGGCTTCGAGAAACTGGCTGTACTCCCCGCCCCAGTCCAAGCGATAGCCTTGCGGCAACCTCACAACTTTGTTGACAGCCGCCTGCCCATCACGAACCGCGCGCTCCAGGTCGCGACCATTAATGCTGTACTGCACGCCGATGTAGCGCGAATTATTTTCGCGATAAATAAACGATGCCCCGTTTCCCTGGCTGATGCTGGCGAGTTGGGTGAGCGGGATCTGCTGTCCATCGGGTGTACCCACGAGCAGATTCCCGATCTCGTTCGCGCTGCTGCGGAACTGCGGCTGCATGCGGACGACGAGATCGAATAATTTTTCTCCTTGAATGACCTGCGTGACCGCCTGTCCGCCGACAGCCGCGGAAATTACCGCTTCAACGTCGGCAACGTTGATCCCATAGCGTGCAATCTTGTCGCGATCGACGTCTACCAGCAGGCTGGGCTGGCCAAGTTCGCGCACCACTGTGAGTTCAGCGAAGCCCGGCACTTTGACGAGAGTGTTCTTGATTTGGATCGCCTTGTCCTGCAGGATAGTCAGATCATCGCCATAGATTTTGACCGCCAGCGAACTTTTGAGGCCGGTGAGGGCTTCGTCTACAGCGTCTTCGGCCGGCTGGGTATAGTTGAAAATAATTCCAGGGAATGCGATCAGTTTCTTATTGACGGACTCAATCAACTCCTTCTTGTCACCGATGTCACCGTGCCACGATTTGTCTTTATAAGACTTCAGGCCAACATAAAACTCGCAGTTAAAAAAACCGGTTGGGTCAGTCCCATCGTCCGGACGTCCTAGCTCTGAGCCGACGACTGTAACTTGCGGATAGGACATCAGGATGTCGCGAATCTGCGGTGCAATCTTGCTGGCTTCCTCAAACGAAATCGTATACGGCATGGTGGCCCGCACCCACAGCGCCCCCTCATCAAGGTGAGGCATGAACTCTCCACCGATGAAGGGAATCAGCAGCAACGTTGCAACGAAGATGAGCGTAGCAATCGCAAGCGTGGTCTTTGGGCGATCGAGAGCCCAATCCAGTTGCGTTGCGTACATCCGCTTCATCCATTCGTAAGCGCGATTCGGCTTTTCGCGCACTCCCTTCTTGAACCAGTAGGAGGCCAACACGGGCGTGAGGGTGAGGGTGAGTATCAGCGCACCGACCAAGGCGAACGACATGGTCTCTGCCATGGGATGGAAGAGTTTTCCGGCTGGCCCGGTCAGGGCATAAATCGGCAGGTAACCCGCGAGGATAACCGCAACCGAGTAGAAGATGGGGCGGTCTACATCTTTCGCCGCCGCGAGAATGACGTCGTCGAGCTTGTAGTCCTGGCCTTCGCGCAATGCCAGTTCGCGATAGATGTTCTCCATCATCACGACGGTGCCGTCGATGACGATTCCGAAGTCGATGGCGCCAATCGACAGCAAATTCGCGGCTACGTCGTGGGCGTGCAGCACGATGAATGCAAACAGCAACGAGAGCGGGATTGTGATGGCAACAATAATGGCTGCCCGAATGCTGACCAGAAAAAAGATCAGCACAATCAGCACCAGGACCATTCCGCGCAGCAGGTTGGCTTCCACCGTGTCGGTGGTAAGGTCTACGAGTTCGCTGCGATCGTAATAAGGCCGAACTTTGACGTCTGATGGAAGGATCTGATGGTTCAACTCGTCCGTCTTTGCCTGAACTGCTTTAAGGACGTTCTGCGTCTGCTCGCCGCGCAGCATGAGGATGACGCCTTCCACGGCGTCATCGCTTTTCCCGAAGCCGAATTCTCCAAGTCGCGGCGCGTGGCCGATCGTTACTTCTCCGACGTCCTTTACGCGAATCGGCACGCCTTTATTGGCGCCGACAACGACGTTTCCGATATCGTCTGTATTCCGAACGAGGCCGATGCCGCGCACATAATAGAACTGTCCCCCTTGCGAATAGAAACCGCCGCCGGCATTGGCGTTGTTCGCGGCCAGGGCTGCTGTGACCTGCGGAACGGTGAGGTGGTAACCATAGATACGCGCCGGGTCGAGCAGCACCTGATACTGCATGACGGTCCCGCCGAAACCCGAATCATCCGCCACGCCAGGGACCGAGCGATAGGCGCGCTGCACAACCCAGTCTTCGATGGTCTTTAAGTCCTGGGGACTTCGATCGGGACTCTCCAGCACATAGCGATACACCAACCCGCTCGGACTGAATAGCGGCGCAAGGCTTGGTGTGACTCCGGTCGGTAGTGTGGCTTGGGCGAGGCGTTCAAAAACGATCTGGTGCGCGAAATAGTCGTCGATGCTATCTTCGAAAGTCAGTTTTATGTCAGACAGGCCGTAGAGCGAGATGGATCGCATCACGACCATGTGAGGGACGCCGTTCATCTGAAGCTCAAGCGGAAGAGAGACTAGCCGCTCGACTTCTTCAGCAGCGTGATCGGGCCATTGCGTGATGATCTCGACCTGCGGGGGGGAGAGATCGGGATACGCATCGACCGGCATGCGCTGAAAGGAAATGATCCCGCCGACCGTGATGAAGACAGTCAGCATGAGCACCAGGAACCTTTGCCGAAGGGCTGCTTGGACGATTCGATGGATCATTCAGATGCCGAGGAGACAATTCTCACGTAGTTTCTAGAAATAAAATCTGGCACGACGCTGTCAGCGTTGCAGCGAATTCGCAAACTGCAGGAACAAGCTGCCATTGCCAATGACCTGGTCTCCGGGCTTTACTCCGCTCGTGATCTGGGTTTGTCCATTCAAGCTTTTCCCGAGAGTCACGCTGCGCCTGCCAAACTGGTTCGAAGACGTCGCCGCATAAACAAAAGGCTGGTTCTCGTTGTCGCGCAGGACCGCCGCATCGGGCAACGCAATCGCGTTGGAGATTGTGCCCGCGTTGACCGTAGCGACTACATACATATCTTTCTTCAACTTTTCGCTTGGATTGTTGGTTTCAATGCGCGCCTGCAAGGTGCGGGTGTTCGGATCAAGTGAGGCTGCCACATAAGCGATGCGGCCGTGGAACACATCAGAATAAGCGTCGGTCTGAATGGTGACTGAATCGCCGACGCGCACGTAGGGCAGATCTTTCTGGTAGACATTGACCAGCACCCACACCGTACTGGTGTCAGAAATCATGAAGCACTGAGTCGTGCCGGTTTGCAGGAGTTGTCCAGCGGCGATGTCCTGCTCGACGACGAGGCCGCCGATCGGGGCTTTCACCGGAACCTCAAACGAGGGTGGAGTCTGTACGAGGGAATCTGGGTCGGTAATTCCCAAGACTTTTAATGCAGCCTGGGACGATGCAAGATCGCCCCCCGCCTGCACCTCGGCCGATTCGGCCTGTTCGAGAGCCTGCTCCGAAATTGCCTTGTGATCATACAAATCTTTCGCTCGGGCATAGGCTTTTTGGGCCAGGGCGTAAGCGTCTCTCGCCTTTAAATAGTTCGTTCGAAGCTGAGAGAAGTCCGGACTCGCTACGTACAACATGGGCTCTGCCTGGCGCACGTGTTGTCCCGGAACTACGACGACCCTACTGACCGGTCCGCTCACCTGCGTGATGACGGGTGTTGTACGAAAACCGTTGTAGGCCACCGCCCCGGTGAGCCGCAGCGTCCGAGTGAGAGTTGTGGGTTGGACGGTCAAAATCTGCACGTGGGACATCTGCTCGGGTGGGATCGTAAACAGTTCCGGGTTATTCGAGTTCTTGCCGTTATTTGCGGAGGCGCTCGGACTTGAGTCACAGCCTGTAAACGCAAACGCCAACAGAACGGTCAGCGCCACGCACAGTTTCGGACTATTCTTGCGACTGTTCATGGCAGGTTCCTCGATCCCAATGCTTGCTTCAACTGCTCCAGTGCAGTCATGTAAGAGGCCAACGCCTGGCGATAAGCCAACTGGGTTGACCGGTAACTTCGCTCGGCATCCAGAAAATCCAACAGGCTGGCGGCGCCGCGCTTATAAGCATACTCGCTGATGTCGCGCGAATCCTGCGCCTGTTTCAGATAGCCGGATGTGTAAAGCTGCACGATTTCGTCGTTGCTCTTCACCGCTGCATAAGCATTGGCTACATCGGAAATCACCGTATCGCTGGCCGCTTGCTCTTGTTCCTGGGCTTGAGTGAGTGCGTGAGTGGTGCGTGCGATCTCACCTTGATTGCGATTGAAAATCGGCAGGTCGAAATTCGCGAAGATCGATGCCGCACTCTCACCAGCGACGTGGGTGAAGTCATACGTGCCGTTCACGTCGACTTTGGCGTTCGCCTTGGCGAGCAGGATTTGGCTTTTGGCAGCGGTGATTCCCAATTCCGCGGCACGATAGTCCGGGCGTTCGCGTAGTGCACGCGCCTGCAAATCTTCGAGCTTCGCCTGCATGGGCTGGTAGGATAGATCGCCGATCACATCGAAGTCGGCCGGAACCGCGTCATACCCCAACAGACCCCGAAGCCCAACGAGCGCCTGCACTTTTGCTAATCGCGCGGACGAGACGTCGGTCTGAAACTGCAGAAGCTGGAGTTTGATCTTGAGATAATCACCCTCCCCGATGAAGCCCGCCTTGAGTTGCGCCTCGCTGATGTCTACCGTCTGTTGGAAACCCTTGAGATCTTCAAGGGAAAACCGAAGAGTGGATTCTGCCAACAAGACGCTGACGAACTGTTGACCTACGTTGAATGCCAGTGTCCGTTCTGCGTCGGTCACCTGGGCACGTGTAACCGCAGTTGCATCTTGGGCAGCTTGCAGGCGACGCTGGCGTTTGTGGCCGCGCTCGAATAAATATCCGATGCCGATGTCGAATTGCTGAATTTGATCCAGATTCGTCCCCGAGAAATCTTGTGGGCTAAAGAACGGGACGAACTGGCTGTCGAAACTCAAGGTTGGGTTGGGACGGAGATTCGCCGTAACCTCCTGGGCCTGATTCTGAAGGATAAGCGTGCGGTTGGCCTTGATCGAATGATTATGGGCCAGCGCCAAATCAATGGCCTGGTCAAGACTGATTAGAGCCGTATTTTGCCCAACCGCTGTCCCCACCGCCAGCAGAAAGGTAGCCGCCCCTATGGCGACCATCACAAAGCACCGTGAACGCATAAGGGTCAAATGAAGTTAGCTCAAGCGAGACCGAATATGACCGAAAACCCCGCCAGCGCGGCATTCCCATCGATTCGTTCCTTACCGCAAGCATATCCGGCTGACGCAGCCCATTGTAAATCGGAAAGCAGTCCGAAAAGGTCATAAAGTTAGATGCAGGTTGGAGCAGATCTGTAACGGGGCGCCGCATGCTTGACGAAACTTGACGAAGTAACGCGACCCCCGTGCAGGAAAGACCCGATTCCTTTGGAAACGTGTCGGCGTTACTCAATGGACTTGGCTGCTCCTGATCCAGTTCGCGTTGAAACTTCGATGGCCCGGGTCTTGCCGATGCCCCGCCGCCGCTTCCGGAAGTGGCGATGGATCGTCGGTATCCTCGTCGCCGTTCTTGCTGTCGTTGCCATCTCGATCTACATGGTAATCGCGCGGGCCCAACCGATTCTTCGCGCCCGGGTCATTGAAACTCTTTCAGCACGTTTCAAAAGCCGTGTCGAGCTTGCCGATCTTCACGTTTGGATCGCAAATGGGGTGCACATCGACGGCCGCGGTCTCAAGATTTACGGGGCAACAGATCCGAATCCGTGGGAACCCGGCGTACAGCCTCTGCTTGAGGTGGGAGAATTCCGCTTTCAGACCGCGCTGCGCAACCTATTCCGCGAACCAATGCATGTTGACACCATCTACGTAAGCGGTCTTGCGATGAACATTCCGCCAAAGAATGATCGGGCGCAGTTCAAAAACATGCGCCGGCAAGGTGGGAAGATCAGCATAGCGGTGGACCGATTCGTGTGCACTGAAACCAGGCTGGTCATCAATACTGACAAGCCCGGCAGGGCGCCGCTGGAGTTCGACATCAGCGACCTGCAGATGAAAGATATTGGCCCCGGATTGCCCCTGCGCTTCGATGCCACGCTAGTCAATCCGAAGCCGATTGGCGATATCCAGTCCACAGGGCAGTTCGGCCCCTTGAACGAAATGAGCCCGCGCGACTCTGCTGTCGCCGGCGACTATTCATTTACTCATGCAGACCTTGGAACGCTCAAAGGGATTGGGGGAATTCTTTCCTCCACAGGAAATTACAAGGGAACACTGGGTCATATCGAAGTCGAAGGTCAGACCGACACGCCTGACTTTCGAATAGCAATCAGTGGACATCGCGTCCCGTTACACACCGAGTTCCATGCCGTCGTGGACGGCACGGATGGTGATACTTACCTTCAACCCGTTAAGGCAAAGGTGCTGAACTCCTCTTTCACGGCAAAGGGCAAGATCGTACGCGTGAAAAATCCGCCGGGCCACGACATCGAGCTCGATGTCGCGCTCGGTCGCGCCACAATCGAAGACCTGCTTAAGCTTGGCGTCAGAACAGACCCGCCGATTATGACAGGCGCAGTCGCGATGCACACGAAACTGAGCCTCCGTCCGGGTGACACTGACATAGCCAACCGACTCAACCTTACGGGAAACTTTCACATTCCCCAAGGCCACTTTACGAATGAGAAAGTTCAAAACCGCATTGACTCGTTAAGTCAACGCAGCCAGGGAAAGCACCCGGGTCCGAAAGTCGAAGCAACCGTGTCTTCAGACCTAAAGGGAACCTTCGCGCTCCACGAGGGAGTGCTGTCATTCTCTTTCCTGCATTTCCTGATTCCTGGTACCCACGCCGATATGACCGGGCAGTACAGCCTGGACGGCAATACGTTCGACTTTCATGGAACTCTGAAGCTGGATGCAAAGCTCTCGCAGATGACGACGGGGTGGAAGTCGATCTTGTTGAAGCCAATCGACCCGTTCTTTCACAAGAACGGAGCCGGAACCGAAGTTCCATTCAAGATCACAGGCACTCGCGACGAACCTCATTTTGGACTCGACTTTCATCACAAGGACGAACATGGTCCTCAGCCGCGCGGCGAGGCCTCGGCCGCGCAGTAACACATATCCAGGAGTTCGTCCGCACAGCCTCCATACAGCATCCGGGGTATTGTTTGCCGCAACTGACCGACATAATTTTCGGATTAGAACCCAGTAGAGACGCTCCGCCCGTCGCTGGGACTTGACCAGGAGGAGAATGATGCAGAAGGACTCATTGCAGCAACTTTACATCGATGAATTGAAAGATCTCTACAGCGCGGAGACACAGATGGTGAAGGCGCTCCCAAAGCTGGCCAAAGCCTCATCCAATGCCCAGTTGCGCCAGGCTTTCGAAGAGCACTTGCGACAAACTTCGGAACAGGTATCGCGGCTTGAGCAAATCTTCGAGAGGCTCGGAGAAAAGCCCACAGGGAAGAAATGCTTGGGAATGGAAGGCTTGGTGAAAGAAGGGGCCGAGACGATGCAGGAGAAGTATAACGATAACGTGATGGACGCCGCCCTGATCGGTGCCGCTCAGAGAGTTGAGCACTATGAAATCGCCGGTTACGGGACTGTCCGCGCATTCGCTGAGTTACTGGGAGAAAGCGATCACGTCCTGCTCATCGAGGAGACCCTGAACGAGGAAAAGGGCGCAGACGAAAAACTGACGCAGTTAGCGCAGGAGATCAATTCGAAAGCAGGCAATGGCGAAATGGAAACGACGAATCGGCAGCCCAAGGCAAGCAAGAGCGCATCAAAACAGGCGGCCTAAATACCTGTGGAAGGGCGTACCAGCGTTCTTCCACAGCTTTTCCTCTCGACTGTGCAAACTACAGGAATTACCCGATTTTTGACGGTCACGAAACTAGACTAGGCTGCCATGATTCTCCGCAAACCCAACGCCACGGGGATTTGTAAATGATAAGTACCCGCAAACAGCCCACTTCGCAGCCAACCTGGCACGTCCTCTATCACGCCGCCTTATTTGAGACCGATCGGGACAAGATGCCTGAGCGCATCGCCGACGCCGAAAAGGCAATTCTGGCACGGGTAAAGGAGCTGTTCGGGTACGCTGGCGACCACATCGAAGAAGATCTAGTTCTAGACGATGCCCTCTACGGCTTGCGTGCGCTCCGCAGTTGCGTCGCCTCGGAAGCAACTGCCGCGTGATTGCGAGCGTTTGCTCAGCTCTCGCCTGAACGCATAATGCTCATCCTTGGAAACTTCCTAATAGCGATCAGGCCAGCGGGATGGAGGGGCGGCTCCTTCTCGGGATCTGTTCTCTTCCTTAGGAGCGCAACAAGAGCGATGCTGAGCAGCGCAACAAATAAGAGGGCTATCGCGATGCACAATCCTGTTCGATTCGCCCTCGGATTCCCTGCAATCATGTCTGCCATGGATCTTCCCTCGACGCGAGTCGCTTATTTGACCGTGATGAACTCCGCGCTTCAATGTACTTGCGTCCGTGATACATGCATCGGAGAAGTTCCTCCGACCGTTCAGCTGTGAGCGGAGACCGTATTGCAGCCCAATTGAGTATTGGTTTCCAGGACGCTACGGACAATCAGAGCTTCGCTGTAGAGAGAGTGAGCCGAACCAGGACACCTAGACGGCATCCCACGATGCAAACGGGGCATCAGATTTGTGCCCAGCGATTGCGACGGATGCCCCTCCCTGGGCCATAATGGAAGCCCTCACCCCATCCCTCGCAATGCAGACCGGGTGGCTCCTCTTGCTGGGAATTCCCGTAGCTTGTGTAGCCTGGACCGTGACTCACGAGGAGGTCTTCCGTGAGCCGCGCGAGTACTGCAAACGCCAGACACGCGTCGCCCCGAGCGCGTCTCGCCGAAAATTCTTCTACCTATTTACTTGCGAGTACTGTTTCAGCCACTACGTGGCAGCGATATTTCTTGTCATCACCCGGTTTCAGATGCTCTATGTCGGCTGGCGAGGATACATCGTTGCACCGTTTGCGCTGGCCTGGGTGGCCAATCAATATATGAGCATCTACAACCGTCTGAGGCTCGACATCAGGAGCGAGAATCTTGAGATCAAAGCCAAGGAAGGCGAGGTCGGGCAGCAGCGCAAGGCCGCCTAAACAATTCCGGCGCACCGTTCAAATCTCATTGGGCTCCTCAGGATCAGGCTCGCGGATGGGCACGTCCGGATTTTCGGGGGGATCGATAGGCTCTCTGATCGGGGGAGGTGCCGGCTCGGAGGGAATTCGACATTTCATGAGTGAGTTTCCGCTGGGTTGCATGCCTCTGAGATGCCTTATCAAAGGGCCGCGGAGACCGACATTTTCCCGAGCTTCAGGCGCGAGAGCAGGGATTGATGAGCAAGACGTCGGCGCAAGAATGATGAAGCGCTCGAGTTGAAAACCTAGCGGATGGCGCTCAAAACGATGTACGTCAAGCCCGTAACTGAAACCACGATGAACGCATACGGCCAGAACTCGACAGCCCGCCGGACGATGGAAGTCTCTGAATTAGCTCGAAGTTGATTCATACTGAAGAGGTCGAACTGAAAATCGCCACCTTCATTAGGAAACATCTCCAGGCACCCGGCAATAAGGAAAATCCTGTATTACTCTTTTTATTCGGAAAAAACCTCGTCCCTCTCGCGGCGGCGGACTCTGTGCAACGGCGGGTTCGTGGCCCATCGAATGGTATCTCTGTTTTCCTGGCGGGGAGAGAACAGAACGACCAAGGTCGCGCCGAGAGCGAGCCCTGCCAAAAGAAACGTGACGGCAGTCGGAAGATCGTATTCAATGCGAGTTGGAGTTTCATTCAGCATAACGATTCACCCACTTCACAAGAGACATCACTCTTGCTCACGATAACGGTTCGATTCGCTCTACCTGAATGGTATTGCTGTTCATCTCAAGCTTGCCCGTGACCTTCACTTGTTTGCCAAGAAAGGGCTTCGCCTTCGACTGATCGTCGAACTGGTAGCTCGTTTTCGTCACCGGATCGTGCAAAACGATCTGGCCCTTCTCTTTTGTCACCTGACCCGTAAAAGCCAAGGCGTCCTGTGTTTGTGTATCCCCTGAAGAAGGCGTGCTGGCGTCAGGCCGTTTCGGGGACTGCTGCTCCACAGGTTGTTGGGCGGTGGCGGCAGGAGACCTGGCGTCGTCTGCCGTTTGAGCATTCGCCGGCGACACTAGTGCAAAAGCCACTAAAGTGATGGCTACAGCGAGCAATAAGCGTGTGAGGAAATCTCTCATAAAATTTCTCGCTCTTCCGTGTGACCCATGCACGGAGCATGCCACTTGCTGCATCATCCGCATTAGGGCTTATGAACCAATAGTCTGGGCGGAACGGAGAACTAATACATATGCACTTTCTCCCCCAAACCGGAACTTATTGCTCGCCCGCTCCAGGAGGAACTGGGGCATCTACCGCTCAGCTCGCCGTGACAGAAGCAACCCTGATCGTTTTGCCGCTCATTGCACCGACTATATGGGCACGCTGTCCCGCAACCTTTTTCAGCGCACTCGAGTTGCCATCGAGAAGATAGGTCTGATCACCATCTACTAAGGAAAAAGAGGCGCCACCGTGCACGCAGATGCGGACGCAATCCGAAGCAGTTCTCCCAAGTGCTGCAGGGTGCTTGGCACCACAATGCGAGCAGGTCACCATTCCCTGATAGCTTCGTTGAGCCGCTGGTTGGTTCGCCTGTTCTTGGCTGGCTTGCGAGGGCTGCTGCTCTTGTGCCCCGCTAGCGGCTCCTGCAGCAGCTCCGAGCGTAGCAATCAGGAGTGCAAGCGCGCAGGCGGTCATGGTGCCGAGTATCACGATCTCAACCCAGAAACGATGAATTTTCATGGCCAGCGAGCCTCCTTAGGGGCACCTTATGGATGCGGCGGGAACGCGACAAGTTGGTTATGGAGAAGAAGCTGCAACTAGGTTGCCATCAAGGCAAGTGACTGGGAAGGCAGGGATAACTCACACCAATACTGATGATTTAGAGCAAGCTGCTACGTGGAATCGACTCTCAGAACGAAAATATCTCTAGGCCGCAGCTTCCGCAGCCTTCGCTTTAGCTTTGACTTTTTGCAGGCCTGCAGCTTCCTTCGCGCCCGTACGGCGCAATAATTCGATGGCCCACTCTGCACTCGCGGCTTCTGGGCATGCTACGTAAACTAAAGCTCCAACGTCGCCCATTTGATGGCCCAATCTCTTGGCTTCGTTTTCAGAGAAGCCTAGCCCCAGCAGCGTTCTCGATTCTCCGCACAGAGGCGTGAAATCCCGCTCAACCATTAAAGCATGAAAGAATGCCTGCGAACGAATGAAGAAGCCGACTGTAGGAATCACAACGGCGCCGAATTCCGAGAACCAACCGATCGTGCGAGCGTTCGCCGCGCTCTCTTCTGGTTGGGCGTTGACGATCTTGGCATCGCGCATCGCCGCAGCCACTGGATGCGACGGGGAAAGGACCATGCAGATGTTTTCCTTGTCGAATCCGGCACGGTTCAAGGTGCACACAATCTCGGGCAACGCTGCATTGTGTGAGTACATCCCGTAAGCAGCCGCTCCATTCACTGCCATAACTAAATCTCCAAATGTCGTCTGAACCTTCGGAAGTGCAGGTATTTCTTTACAGCAGGAGCAGATCGCGATGCTCAAGATCATAGAGAACGAATGGAAAAATCATAGAGAAAGAATGGAAAAGACACACTAAGGTGAATCATGTAGAGCGTACGGCATTCGCGAATCCTTTTAGAATCCAGTAAGTTGCACACTACGAGAGTAATTCGATCTTGGTTACGCGAATCGTATTGCTACCGCTGTCGAGTGTACCGATGATGCGAACATCTTTGTCCTCATACTGTTTTGCGCCGCTCTGCTCGTCGAGTTGATAGGTAGTGTGGTTCGCCGCCTTCAGCACGTATTGGTTTCCATCCTTCACAATCTTGCCTGTAAACGTTTGAGTCGGCGTTTTTTCGTCGGCAGCGGGCGGTACCGGCTGTTTTTGTTGCGGCTCAGGTTGAGGGACGCCCTTATCGGGTGGTGGAAGCGGCTCTGGCACGGGACGCGGGTTCTGCATCCGTGACCACGCGATGAGTTCCTGGGATGCTAAAGAATCGCCCGGAGATCGCGGAGGCTGGCTCTGTGACTCTTGGCTGAATAGGAATGGCACTAATCCCAGCATCAGGCCCACAAGCAGTGTTGTTCTTCGCATAAGGGTACCTCCGCGAGACGAAGCAGCAAGTAACCCTTGCCGACGGTGACTGGCTTCCGAAAGGTGATCCCCATCGGGAACCTTCTGCACGTAGCACTTTTACATCCGTCTTCTTGAGCGGTCCATAAAGTGTTCTCTGTACCGCCACAGGCAAAGCGGGCGGCAGCCAAACAATTCCGTACAGCATCAAAAAATAGCTTGCAATCAAAAGTTACACGGGAAGGCTTCGCCTTCAGGAGGAGTATGCGAAGGCGCGACTATGGATGGTTTGGTTTCCTGCGAAGGGATTCTGCATGCGACTGCTCAGCGCCCGGCTCATCGTCTCTCTCATCGTTGGCGTGACATTAGTTTCGCTTTGCTCATCTGGCTACGAAGTGCTGGTCGGGAAAAGAAATCTCCGACGCGACCTGCAACGGCGGGCCGAGGTGCTCGGGGAGAGCCTCGCCGGGAACGTTGACCGCGACATCGAAAAAGGGGCGTTGCAAACGCTGCAGCGCACAGTGCAGCGTTTCGCCAATCGCGAAAACTTAATGGGTCTGGCCGTCTATAGCCCTGACGGCCACATCATCGCCGTAACCCCGGACCTGGCCGCCCACATGAATGACGCTCCATCGGTCGTGGTCGAAACTCTCAAGGAGGACCATGAGGCAGACTCTTTTCAAAAGCTAGGGGATGCCCGGGTGCACATATGCGTTCTACCTCTTCACAATCAAGACAATATCCTGGAAGGCAGTCGAGACAAACTGCTTGGCGCGCTCGCCATCGTCCACGATGCAGGATACATCCGGGCGCAAAGCCTTCGTATCTGGCGCGAAACATTTCTGAGTGCATTAGCGCACGTGGTGCTGATTGCACTGATCACGTTGCTGATCGTCCGGTGGAGCATCGAGGGCCCAATCGCACGTACGGCACACTGGATGAGAGCTCTTCGTACTGGACGGATGCCCTCTTCTCGAATTGGAGTGCCCGACGTCGAGTTGTTCCGTCCCCTCGCCCGGGAAGTCGCTACGTTCGCAGAGAGTCTAAACACCGCTCGTTCAGCCGCCTAGCGAGAGGCTCGACTGCGAGCCCAAGGCCAGTCCGAATGGACCGCGGAGCGGCTCACGGCGGATCTCCGCACTCGCCTGGGAATCGGCCGGCTCTTCGTGGTTTCAAACCGCGAACCCTACATGCACATGCGGAGTGGCCGGTCGGTGGAGGTCAGTGTGCCTCCGAGTGGCTTGGTCACGGCGCTCGAACCCGTTCTGGTCGCATGTGATGGAACTTGGATCGCTCACGGAAGTGGTACCGCCGACCGGGATGCGGTGGATCGCCACAGCCGATTGCGAGTGCCTCCTGACGACCCGCGTTACACTCTCCGCCGAGTATGGCTGAACAAAGACGAAGAGGAGGGATACTACTACGGGTTCGCCAATGAGGGACTTTGGCCACTCTGCCACATTGCGCACACTCGTCCCATCTTTCGCGCCAGTGATTGGAAACAGTATCAGGCGGTCAATCGCAAATTCGCCGATGCCCTTTTGGAGGAGATGAAAGATACTGAGAAGCCGGTCGTTCTCGTGCAGGACTACCACTTCGCGCTGCTGCCACGAATGATCAAACAGAAACGGCCCGACGTGCGGGTCGCTATTTTCTGGCACATTCCGTGGCCGAATCCTGAGGCATTCAGTATTTGTCCGTGGCAGCGTGAACTGGTGGATGGGTTGCTTGGCGCCGACCTTGTTGGATTCCACATCCAATCGCATTGCAATAATTTTCTTCAAACCACCGATCGCGTTGTGGAGTCCAGGATCAACTGGGAACACTTCTCAATTCAACGCCTGGGCCACACCACGGTAGTGCACCCATTCCCAATCAGTGTGGGCACAATGGACGCATCGTCAGAACCTGGCGACGAATCCGGCGCCGAAGTTCGCTCTGGAATTCTGAAAAGCCTTGACATCGATGCTCTGTTCCTCGGAGTGGGAGTGGACCGCCTCGACTACACAAAGGGAATTCTGGAACGCTTCTTAGGCATTGAGCGATTCCTCGAGAAGTATCCGCGATATCAAGGTCAGTTCACTTTCGTTCAAATTGGCGCACCCAGCCGCAGTCATCTCAAGCGATATCACGACCTTGAGGCGGAGATCGAAGCCGAAGCCGGACGTATCAATTGGCGCTTTCAGCGAGACAAATGGAAGCCGATCGTATTGCTTAAGCGGCAGCACAGCCATAAGGAAATTCAGCCGTACTACAAAGCGGCGGATCTGTGTCTCGTGACTTCGCTGCACGATGGCATGAACCTTGTGGCAAAGGAATTTGTGGCTGCCCGCGGCGACGAAAACGGCGTCCTGATTCTGAGCATTTTCACGGGAGCCGCCCGCGAGTTACGCGATGCGTTGCAGGTTAATCCTTACGACATTGAACAGACCGCAGAAGCAATTCGGGCCGCCCTGGAAATGGACATGGAAGAGAAACAATTGCGTATGCAGCACATGCGGCGCGTGATTCGCGAACGCAACATTTATCAATGGGCAGGACGACTGATCGCCGAACTCTGCGAGTTGCGGTTGGATACTCCGGAGAGCGCCCGGGACGCTCTCCGCTTGCGCATTCCCGCGGCATAAGGTCCGCCGGGGTTAGCTATTTTCCAAGCCCATGGACGCTCCTAAAATCTGCGCCTATCAGAAGTTCTCTTATCCCCCAGATGCCGTGAGCGCCTTAGAGGAACGCGCACAAAAAGCCAGTAAAGTATCCGGCGCAGTTTGCAGACAACACTGTATTCCGCGCTGTCGGCGTCTAGCTTTAAATAGGCCACAGGAGCGAGACAATGTCGACCATGCCAACCAAGCCCGCATTTGCAGCACCGGTGGACGATCCCCGGCGAACCTTCGAAAGCGCAATCGCACAGATCCAAGGGCGCCGCCGACCCTTCGCTCAAACCCCCATTGCGGTCCGCCCGCGGACCCCGTTGGCAGACGATTCAGCGGCCGAAAAGCGGGCCGTCGCAGACGCAGCCCGAGCCCTCGCGCGTCTTTGGAAAGTTTCGCCCGCAATAGTTCGCTAAGGAGCGGTGACTATGCTACGCGCATTCGGCGCATTCCTACTGCTGTTCTGGTTGCTCAGTCTGGTTGTGCAGCTTCATGGTACTGTCGTTTATTTATTCGGCGCTAGCGCCCTTGTTGTGTTTGCAATCGACTTATTGGCGCCATTTCTGACTACTCCTGCTCGAGGCAGGATGCGCGGCGAGCCGCTGCTCTGAAAAGTGACTCCTCATCGTTGGCTCTTCGGCATAAATCCCAATATTCTAAGTTCAAAATGAAACGGGTGAACGGTACTCGTCCGTTCACCCCAAAATCCTTTTACACAGTTGTCAGTCTGAATTCCCCGCTATCGTCGCGAACTGCGAGCCTTATCCGATTCTTCATCGGCTGGATCGGGTGCCGTCTGAGGTGGTTTGTGAGTTGGAGCAGTAGAATCCTTGGCTGCGTCCTTGGCCTTGCCCCAGGCATTCTGCACTTTGCCCTCAACCTGCTTCGCCGCACCCTCCGCCTGTTTCTTGGGGTCGTCGGTCCACTCTCCCGCCTGGCGCTCAACGCGTCCGGCTACGTCTTTGACTTTGCCTTCAACTCGATCTTTATTCATGCCGTACTCCTTATGAATTTATTCGCATTTCGGCGGTTCCGATGAGACAAGCGTGTGCCGCATAGCCCGAGCACGACACTTTGCTTCCGCATCACACCACCGGACTGCGGCCCTGAATGATGCGCACAAGAACGACGATCACAGCCACTACGAGCAGAATGTGAATAAGCCCGCCCATGGTGTAGGAACTGACCATCCCCAGCAACCAAAGGATCAATAGCAGGGCAACGATAGTCCAAAGCATCGGAGATCATCCTTTCTGGCAGACTGGCACGTTTTTCAGAGCCTCAGTCGCTGCGTTGAGGCTATGCAGAATGCGAAGGAGGAAGTATCCGGTAAAGTCCGTAATTAAAAGGGTGAGCCCCCTTATCGAGAAAAGAGGACCCACTGGTCGAGCGTTGAAGTTGAGCGTTGAAACAGTCGCGAGGTGGCCGTGCTAGAGATTCTCAGAACATCTTTCAGAACACTTTTCAAAATACCTGGACGATCCCGTTGCGCACCGCATATCGAGTCAAATCCGCCACGGAATGCAAATCGAGCTTGCGCATCAGGTTGGTGCGATGCGTTTCTGCAGTTTTGACACTGAGATTCAGAGTGACTGCGACTTCTTTGCTGGTCTTTCCCTCAGCGAGCAATTGAATGACTTCCCGCTCTCGGGTGGTCAGAACATCACCGGAGGCCTCTTCCGGAGCAATCTCGCTATTGTCGCGATCGAGATATCCATCCAACACCATCTGACTAACTCGAGTGGTGAAAAAAGTCCTCTGACGCTGTAACGCCTCCACGCCGGCGACGAGATCGCGCCCTGCGTCAGACTTGAGCAGAAATCCGCGTGCGCCCGCGCGAAGCACCTCGCGCACTACATGATCGGAATCGTGCATCGTCAGGATAAGGATTGCGGCATCGGGCGAAATCGCCAGTATCTGTCGAGCGGCCTCCAGTCCGTTCAGATTGGGCATGCCGATGTCGAGCAGGATGATGTCAGGATTCAGCTTGCCCGCGAGTTCCACAGTCTCCCGCCCATCCTTGGCTTCTCCACAGACCTCCCAGCCGGGGTGACTTTCCAGCACCGCACGGATTCCTCGTCTCGCCACCTCGTGATCGTCCGCAATCAGGATTCGAAGCATTCTCTACCTCCGGAGACAGATCGAATGTGTGGACCAAGAAAAAAGGTCCAAACCTTGTTGCGAAAAACACGTCGGAACGCGCGTTCCCACATGCAAGCACAAATCATGCCAAATCCGTATCTCATTGCATTTAATGAATTTATTCATTGAAGAATCGAATCAGTCGTGTAAGTTTTTCTGCGCAATCGAATTCCTTCTCGCAAACTACAGCTTCGACCCTAGTTCGCCTGCAGGACTCCTGTAGAACGCCCGCAACTTCATTGGTGTTTGGCATAAACAACTAGGCCGGGAACCGCATCCAAAAGCTGCACGGAGGCTCGTCCTAATGAATGATGTGATTCGGATTCTCCGCTCCGCTACAGTGGCAGCAGCGATCGTAGCGTCTTGCTGCGCATTGACCTTCGCTCAAACCAGTCCATCGACAACGCCGGCTCCAAACAAGCCCGCGTCCACGCCTCCCCAAGCGGCGGAGCCGACACCGACACAGGTTCCCGCGCCTGCTGCTCAGGAACCGTCAACTCCAGATCAGAGTGCACAACAACCATCGGTCGTCCAGGATGCGACCGGTGAAGAGCAGGGCAGATTTGTCTTTAAAAAAGACGTGCAGGAAGTTGTGTTGCACGCGACCGTGGTAGATGAGTCTGGTCGTCTGGTAACCAATCTCGATCGCAGCGCCTTCACGATCTATCAGAACGGGACGCCGGAACCGATTACGTCGTTCCGCCGCGAGGATGTCCCTGTTGCGATGGGAATCGTCATTGATAACTCCGGGTCCATGCGAGACAAACGAGATAAGGTAAATCAGGCGGTACTCAATTTAATTCGGGCCAGCAACCCTGACGATGAGATTTTCGTGGTGAACTTTGGCCAGAGCCCTTACCTGGATCAAGATTTCACTTCGGACGTCAACTTACTTCAAGCGGCGCTACACCAAGTCTCCACCAGGGGCAGCACGGCGCTCTACGACGCAGTCGTGGCCTCAGCAACTCATTTGCGAAACAATCCGCGGCTGAATAAGAAGGTGCTCCTCGTCATTACCGACGGTCAGGACAACATGAGCCGGGAGACTTTGCAGGAGGCGATGCGTCAATTGCAGCCCAACAAGGGTGCAACGCTATACGCAATCGGCTTGACCGATCATGGGTTTACGAGAGCGGGACGCGAAGCACTTGAGAGCTTGGCGTCGACAACCGGCGGGGTTGCTTTCTTCCCTCAGGGTCTGGACGAAGTGAACGAGATCACCCGCGCCGTGGCTCACGATATCAGGAGCCAGTACACGCTGGCGTACAAACCAGCTGGCACGAAGACTGGATATCAGGCAATTCGTGTCGAGGCCAAGGGAACGAAAAAAGAACGGCTGACAGTCCGCACGCGAAGCGGATACTACCCGGGTGAGTCGGTCCGTTAGTCCTGCGCCGCTTCTGCCCAAGGCTTAAGCGGCTGTGGGGCCCGTCGGTGTTTTCGGCGGTGGTGGGACCTCGATCTGTATGAGGTTGTTCTTGATGGCGTAAACGACCAGATCGCGAATCGAGTGGAAACTGAGCTTCCGCATGATGTTGCTGCGGTGCGTCTCGACAGTCTTCGTGCTCAGGTTCAGAAGACAGGCGACTTCCTTGGAGCTATTGCCCTCAGCCAGCAACTGCGTGATCTCACGCTCGCGAGCCGTCAATGTTGGCAACTTCGGAGCTTCACTCCTTGAAACTGCATGCCCCTTTTCGAGAAATCCGGCCAGTACCAGGTCGTTGACGCGTGGCGTGAAAAACATTCGCTTGTTCTGCAGGGCTTCTACCGCCGACACGAGATCCCTGGCGGCGTCGGACTTCAAAACGAAACCGCGCGCTCCAGCATCGAGTGCTTCACGAATCACCTGATCGGAATCCGTGATCGTCAGAACGATGACTTTGAATTGTGGATCGTGCTGCAGTAATTGGCGCGTTGTGTCGAGACCGTTCAAGAGAGGCATTCCAATGTCGAGGATGACGACATCGGGCTTCAACTGCAGAGCCTTTTCCACGGCATCTCGGCCGTCGCTGGCTTCACCGCAAACTTCCCAGCCCTCGTGTTTTTCCAGGAGAGCGCGCAGTCCGCGCCGAACAATTTCGTGATCGTCAGCCAGCAAGATTCTTAGTCTCATGATTCACCCCCACAGATCTAAAAGGTGGACCGCAGCATCAAAATTCGGAACAGACTTTAGTGCATCGCAGCGGCATCCCGCACATTGAGCGCAGTAAAGACACGATGTTGGCTTACCGCCTCCACCGCCGCCAGCAAATCGCGCGCGGCATTGGACTTCACGACGTAGCCTCGCGCCCCCGCATCCAGGGCTTCGCGCATCATTTGAGGAGAGTCGTGCTGCGTCACAAACAGGATCTCGAGGTGGGGAGCCTGCCTGCGCAGCAAGCGGCAAGCTTCCAACCCGTTCATCCTGGGCATGGTGACATCAAGCACCATGACGTCGGGGCTAAGATCCTTGGCCTTCTCTACCGCCTCGGCCCCGTCCGAGGCTTCCCCAATCACTTCCCAGCCGGCACGACCTTCCAAAAGAGTCTTCAGGCCTTGCCTAACGATCGGGTGGTCGTCCACAAGTAGGATACGAATTGTCATTTAGTTTTCGTTTGCTCCAAAGGGAACCATCAGACGATTCGCCACATTCTAACGCTCTATGCAAGCGATGCCAACAATCGCACGCGGACACCACTCATCTAAGGGATGCGGACGCCCTACCGCTCAATGGCGAGAGTAACGTCGGGTGCGATGAGGTCCAATACAGCGAATCCTGTATTTCGCCCTGAAACCCTTCTATCGACGGCATTATCTGGAACTTCCCCTTGTCTCATCCCGGCGCAATCGGCGGAAAGTATGTCTGCTCGCGTAGCAATACCTCGACAGCCTCAACGACGGAACCAATGTCCTGCTTCGCACAGGCTCCGCGAACACCCACTAGACGGGCAGCTTCTGCAAGCTGCTTTGAAAGGTGAAGGGTCACCATCAGAATGGGAATCTTGGGGAAGAGTTCGCCGATCTGCTTGGCGACATCAACGCCGTTGAGGTCGGGCATTTGATAGTCCAGCAGGATCAAGTCAGGAGGAGACTCGAGCACTTTGTGCAATGCCTCCGCCCCGGTTCGAGCTTCGCCGCACACGCGCCAGCTGGTCTGTTGCTCAAGAATCGCACGCAAGTAGTGCCGGACGGAGGGATTGTCATCGACTAAAAGAATGCGGACCACGAAAAACCCTTCCCCGCAGCCAGATGCGGATTCCGTTGAGCTGCTCCATTCACTTTCCCGCGCTGTGCCCCTTGGCCTTGTGCTGCTTCAAGACCGTTCGGGCAGCCACTTCCTGAGCTCTGCGGCCGTATCTGCCAGAGTGCTCAGCGCTTTCCTTGATGTGCTCGTATTCTCGTTGTTCTTTTGCGCTTACGCCGCGCAGATGCTTTTTCCCAGGCATGATGCCGTTCTCCTTAACAACTCAATACCTAACCTAGGCGAACCTGACTGACGGCCTCAATCCAGCGAAGTCTGTAGAGCGGGCCGCGCCAATAGCTGGCATGAACGCGAGCCACAAGGTTCACCAGATCCCTTTGTCACTGCCTGTAATCTTCTGCTCGAGCGCCGCAGCAGTCGCGAGACACGGCAGCAGGCTTAGGCGAAAGCTGTTTCGCACTTCGCCTTGCAGCAACAAAGTCTTGAGCTCAGACGCATATAGCTTGACCGAGTGCGGCAAGATCGGAACCCGCAGGAAATCACGCCGGAACCCGATTTGATCGGAGCCAAATTTCGCCGCACGCGTTACGAATACAGGCAGCGGAACGCCGTCGTCACGATAGGCCTCGACATACTCGGAAATGATATTGAGATACGTCGCGATGCCTTCCCAAAGGCCAGTCCTCAAACCAAGCGAGCGCAGATAAGCAAAATCAACGCCGTGCGAATCGAGAAGCCGCGCATTGTCCACGATGTCGCAAAGGCGGATGTAGAAATGCCGGTACATCCGTTGCAGCGTGCTGATCACAATGCGGTCTTCGGGTGCAGTGACACGGAACATGTGACCACCTACTTCCGCTTGACGGGAGCGACTCGCCACGGAGCGAGTCACGGCGGTTTGCTCTCCCGTCTGGCCAAGACGCCCCGCATGGACTTCCACCAACTCCGGAAGACCGGGCACGATAAAGTTCCACTTGTTCGCTAAACGGTCTCCCCAGCTGCGGTCTGCCAGTTTCGCTTTGAAGCGCGAGCGCATAACTTCAGCCACTCGGGCCGCATCAGCGTCCGTATAAAGATCCAGGTCGCTGCCAAGATCTGGCCAATGATCCAAGGACTTGATCACGGTGACCGGGCACCCGCTGCTTTCTAACGTCGCGCATATCTGGTCTAGAAAACTCAGCCCATGATCAATGCGGGAATGCTCTCGGTGGATCGCGTTCTCTACCCACTCCGCCCCATCGTTGTTTCCGAGGGTTGTGAAGATCTGCTGTAGCGGCTCAAACGCTCGAAGGATCACGTGGTTTGACATGGCCAAAGCTTCAAGTTCCGGCAGATCCGCCACACCCAGCGCGGACAAAGGCTCACGGTTCTCCACCGAGCGAACGAAGACAAGCTCCGATAGCAGTTGGATATTTCGATTTAGATTGCGCACTTTAGACATCGGCCAGAGCTCCCGTTTCAATGATGAAGACGCCGTAGCTTCGATGTGAAAAGGTATGCCACGGTTGGCGATCACGGCCACACTCTCACTTCGCACCCGATCCAGGCTGCGCTCCCTCGCGACACTGCGCGAAGTTCAGTCGCTCAACGGCGGTGCCTTCCTCGTAATCGTTCCACGTTTCAATCATGAGGAATGGAAGCGGCCGCGACTCGTCGTAGTAGCGTCCGTACAAATGCAGGGTGTCGTCGAACGTCTTCCCGCACCGGCTCTGCATGTGACGGTTCAAGCCCCATTTCGCCGCGGAATCATCGAAGCCCGGCCAGGCCGCACCAACCGCGATCTTGTCCGGATGTTTGTTCGTCATGTTCTTGTAGAAATCATCCAGATACTGCTGCCCCCAATTGTTGCCATCGGGCGTCCATCCCTGATGCCCGGGCTGCACCCACGCGTAGAGCCCAGCAAAATCTGCCGTATATTGAGGGGGCGGCTCGTCTTTATAGAAAAAGAGTGGCGCGGCTTCCCATCCTTGGCAGTGCTCGACGACGCGGTTCCAATCTACGCGTCCATGCTTTGGGAAAATGAAAACTACAGGCCGCCCGTTATAAGTCAGATAAGCGTTGCGATGCGGTGCCTGGGGCCCGATGAAATCCTTGTATGCGCGGTCGAGCGACGCGATAGCATCGTCGGTAGCCTGCGCATCCTCGTCTTCCGCTTCGTTGTAGAGGAGCGCCACCTGGAAATGGTTCTCATCGGCGGCCTCCTGCAGCAGGCCGAAGTTGTGATCGGAGAAAGGACGGCTTTCGCCATACCAATCGACAATGAAGGCCGAAATCCCCATGCGATGAGCTTGCTGAATCTGCCGACGCAGAACCGCGGGATCATCGCTCGAATAACCCACATCCATGTGGACGTGGTCACCAAACCAAGGCATATAGACGGCAAGAAGTTTGGGCCACGATTTAGGAGCCTGCATCTCATGCTGCAAGGCCCGGTGCATGCCGGGAGTCGTGCACCCGCCGCCCACCATGAAACATACGATCGCCAGTGCTAGCAGCGTTTTCGGCAAATGCGGACTCCATGTCTCCACCGTTTGATGAAAATTAGATGCTGTGGGAGAGGCGGTGGTTGGCGTGCAAGGCGGCTTCAGAAGTGCGGGACAGACTGTAGTTGTCGAATTACCCAACGGTCGGCGCCTGGCGTCATCAGCACCACGTAGCACACCGAAACATGCTCGTTGTGTATGGTCTTGTTACCGTCGAGAATTTGCAAGTCGTAATCGGCGGTGTCGTGAAGCTCGATCACGTCGCCTTCCGGGGCATAAAACACGGCTTCCAGTTTGTGACTTTGATTAAGGTATCGGGACGTCAGACCGCTACGGCGTTGACTGCTTACCGCATTATTGAGCCAAGCGCTCGCGGTACCAGTTAACAAACTATTCAGCGGTGCGGTCGAGTTCGACTCCATAGCTTCCGCCAGATTTTCCCACGCAAACCGGTAGTCGCGAAGAACGCTGCGCTCGGTCAAGCTTTCGACCTGACGCGGGCCGGCCTTGCTCGTATTCAGAGTGACTTGAGGAGATGAATCGGCAGCCACCGAAAAGAGCGGACTCAACGCGAGCCCAAAGAGAGCCAGCGCGTTCAACAACCACGCTCGATGAGGATAACTCGCCATTTACTGAGCTCCCAAATGCAATTCATTCCCCATCACGACGCCAGACGCCGCTGATATCACGACCGGCCCTGCTGCGATCATTTGTGCGCGCGCGACACCCTGCTTGATCGGCGCATCCACGGTACTGGTATCCTTTCCATCTTTCGCGGTGAAGGTCACAACGGTACCGTCAGGCACGGGATTGCCCGAGCAGTCGCGCACCGGTTCCGTCTCGACGACAATTCCTTTCGAAGTGCGCTGGCCCTTGATGCGTAAGTTGCAGGGATCAGAGGCTACTTGTTGCACCACTCGTTTCGCGGACACGTCGTTGATCGAGGCCGTCACCTGCAAGGCGCCGGCCGACTTGCCAGAATTTGTGCGGAACCAAGCGACTCCCCCTTGCGTGGTTGCTGGATGCGACGTCGCTGGAGCATTATGCGCGGTCAATTGGAAGAGCACCGTTTCTGGCGCGAGGACGAGATTGTGAAACTCGTCAAGCGGCATCGCCACACCGCTGATCACGTCGTTCTCCGCGACCGGAGCGCGCGAGGGATGCACAAGAAAAGTAAGATTGGCGGGCTTCGCAGGAGCTACAAAGAATTCGACGCTTTGGCACGCGCCGTCGCAAACGATTCCGACGTAGCGTCCGGCACTTTCCAACTCGCGTGGTGCTAGCGCAATCTCCTGTCCAAGAGTTACCTCGCTCTTCAACGAAACACTAGGTCCGATTAAATAGAATGTGGCTGTGCCGCTGCCCGAAGTGCTGATCGAAGCGGCGGTTCCGGCTATAACATTTGAAGGCGCACGGAGTTCCGCGCTCTGTGCCCAAGACAAGGCCGCCAGGCAGAGGACGCCCACTGGGACAACCCAAACCCGCCACATCCTACGATTTGCCCAGACTGTATTGGTTGACGACGACATGAAAGTTCTGGACCTTTCCCGCGAGAGATTTCGGGACTTCAACCGCGAATGGCTCTGCGGACTGAGGAAGTAGCGCTTGTGCGACATAACCATCCGAGACCCAAACGACCTTGCCGCTATTGTCATAAAAGCTAGCGACCACGTGCGGAATGTTCACAGTCTCCCCGCTCTCATTCATGAGTTCGCCGCGCAGCACAGCGTGGCCCTGGGCATCGGTATCGAGTTTCTGGTTCATGACACCAATCACAGGATCGGACGACGCTGGAACAAGCGTCGCCTTCACGTCCATACGCACGTTCTTGACCTTGCTCAAATTGATGTGGGGAAAATCCACACGATACGGTGACACTTGTTTGGGCAGCAACACATGATCAATCTTGTCGAAGCTGCTCTCATCGTCGACTGCGCTTCCTGAGGCATCCACCAGCGTGGCGTTCACGTTCACGAATGCGGGAATCGTATCTTCATTTACCACCTCGCCCATTACGACGGTGCCTTCGGCGGAATCGACTGCGTTCATGGAAACGATGCGCACATGAGGCGCATCAACATTGCGCGATCCCCACTCTTCCCCGGCTCCGCCGGTAACGAGATCCCAGCGCAGGTAGTTCACAGGAATCACTTGTGCCGGAACATTCGGAGCCGGCGCTTCGTCCCATACAACTTTCCATTTGTCGCCCTGGCGCGTAAGACGAAAGTCGCGTACATCTTCCTGTGGACCAACCGGAGTTGCCCAGTGCAGACGTGTGCGCATTTGCGCTTCGGAGTTAGTGGCATGAAGCGGGCGCGAATCATAGCCTTCCAGGTTTGAAAATGATCGCAGGCCGCCGTTCGACCCGATCCATTCTTGTATGAAAGCCTGTTCGTTCAGGCTGCCGTTAGTTCTCTCAACGCTCGCAAAGGCGCGATCCCAGTTGCGCTTCTGGATATCCAACAGAAAATTGTTGAGCGCCTGCTCGGGGGTATTCGCATTGGAAGCAAATCCGGGCAGAGCGGAACCGGACGCGATACCGACCGTGGCGGACCTTCCCGCGCTGGTCAAGCCCACGCCCAGCAGAAGCACGGTCACAGCAATGATGATGATTGGCAGAGCTAGCTTCATTGTGTTTTCTCAGGCAACGTAATGTCTCTCACGTTCTTCCATATGTACCGGCGGCTCAACCGTGAGAGGAGCGCGCCGTCCAGCTGGCAAGAGCAATTCAAGGAACATCGCCAACACACTGACGCCGATGGGAAGAGTTCCCCACATCAGGCCCATCCATGCCGGAGGAATAGCATCTGACTCGATCCGGTGGGCGGGCGGCACATCATCCTTCGCCCACGCTGTGATCTGGCCGTTGTTGAACGTCTCAGTCTTTCGCCATCCCACGAAGGTCAACAAAGGTTCGTAATAGGAATCGTGAACAAAGATGTATTTCAGGCCGTAACGGTTCGCATGTTCGAGCATGGCTCTCAGTGAGGCCATGCCGGCCGAACCGTAGAACTTGGCATTCGTCAGCTGGGCTGAACCATACTGCGTCATTTCCGGTAGCAGGCGGGCCGAGTTATAGTCGCCGTCAACGCTGCTCGCATCAGTGTAGGTCGAGACCTGCGCAAGTTCGCTGCCGAAGCCAAGCGTGAGGTAGCGATAGGAATCGTGGCCGTCACGATTGAGGAATGCGATCACAGGGTCAACATTGATGCTGCCGGTCGGGCGATAAGGGTTGGCCGTGAGCCATGCCAACGCTGCGCCGATGGTTGCGACCGACGCCAGCGACAATGCGACGGCGGCTTTGGCACGAAAGCGATCCAGCAATTCAACGGCGAGCAATCCGACGATCGGCATTGCCATCAGAGTCGCCCAGAACGTGAAGCGCTCGAAGGTCAGAATTTCGAAGGCGCGCCCGAGCACCCATTTCGGCAGCGGAGTCGTTCCACCCAGACCAAAGATCAGAGTCAGCCAAACCCCCGCAAGCAGCGGTCGCAGTCGCCTCACCGACGAACCGCGGATGACGATGAACGGCAGAGCCAAAATCAAGGCGCCGTAGGGAATCACGAAATAGTTGATCCCCGTGATTGAGTTCAGCAGGAAGTTCGCGCGGCTATCGTGGGGAATCGGAATCTGGTGAATCGGATGCTGAATAAGAGCCATCCAGTAAGGCAATAGAACGATCCCTACTCCAACGCCCACCAGCACCGCAAAAACAAAAGCTCGCGATACTACTCCCGCCAGCGATCCGCTGACGCGCTCATCACGCGCGTCCCAGCAGGCAATCCACAATACTGGTCCAGCGAAAAGCACAATGCCGAAAATCAGCGTTACGTGGTGAGCCGCGGCCGCCGACAGACTGATGGCAATTCCCTTGACGAGCGAACGTCCCGATGCCGACGTGGCCCACTCGTAGAAATACGGCAGAGCATTTAAATACAAGGCCGCGGAGGCCACCGTGGCCAACTGGCCCGCCTGATAAACCAGAAACGCCAGCGCGCCGAGAAAAATGCTACCCAAGGCCGCGTAACTGGCGGCACGCTCGTCCACCCAAATGCGCGCAAAGCGGAACACCCCCACCGGCAACAACAGGACCGCAATCAACTGCACCAGCATGTATCCCATTTTCAAACCGACAACGTTTGAAAGCAGCGCGATCCAATAATGCGTCAGTGGAGGATACGTGGTTTGCGAAAAGCCAGCGAACCACTTCTCGTTCCATGGATTGAACCAATGGTGAGCGTAGTGCGACGCGAGAAAAATGTGAAAGTTTGTATCGAACGATCCCGCCGGAAGTTGCATGAGCAACAGCGGCCCGTGCACTGCCAGTGCAACTAAAACAATTGCTAATAGCGGAATGGGTCGAGAGTAGCTTTCTTGAGAGCTCATTCAGTGCACTCCAGTACCCTTAGCAGCCCTTGGATTCGAAAACGGCCTACAGGGTTTACCCCGATTTTGCCCTCGCCAACCTGCCGTCTTCCGTCCACAGACGGCAAACCTAGTGCCAAAGGACGCATCTGAAAAGAGCCGCTAAGTGTTCGCGCGGCAGGAACTCTAACTATCTGAAGATGTAGTGGTGACTACGTGAAAAGCCGACTTCCGCTCGCGAGCTTTTGCATTGTCATGATCCTCGGCCTGTTGACTCAGGCTTTTGGCCAGACGTATGACGTCGGTGGCCAGAGCGACTCTTCTGCGCCGAGTAAACAAACGACCAAGAATCCTCCAACCTCGGCCCAGCAGCAGAGTGGGCCTGATTTCAGCTGGGGATCCGGCATCGACGTGGCGCGCCAAGCCCGCGCTGCCCAAGATGCGTTGAAGCGCAACGATTACACTGCCGCTGTTTCTTATGCAGAGCAAGCGGCGAAGTCGGCGCCTCAAAATCCTGAGCTGTGGTTTCTGCTCGGTTATGCCGCGCGCCTCGACCAGCGTTACCCGCTCTCTGTGGACTCGTACAATCGCGGACTTCAGCGCCAACCGAATTCAGTGCGCGGACTCGCCGGTCTCGCACAAACGTACGCCAAGATGGGCCGCGACAGCGAAGCCGAAAGTCTGCTGCGGAAGGTCGTGGAAGCTAATCCGAAAGATGCAAACAGCCTTCAGCTCGCAGGAGAACTGCTGTTAAGTTCCGATCCCAAGCACTCCCTCGATTTTCTTCAACGCGCCGAGGCCCTGCAACCTTCCGCCCACACGGACTTGTTGATCGCGCACGCCTACGAACGCCTCGGGCAGCCGGATGAGTCAGTGAAATATTTGAATCGGGCCAAGAGCCGTGCTCCGCACGATCCCGAGGTTCTGCGTGCAGTGGCAGGAGAGTATCGCGATCAGGGAAAATACGATCAGGCGATCGCTACGCTTCAGTCGGTCCCTTCCAAAAATGCTGACGTGATGGCAGAACTTGCCTACACGTACCAACTCGCCGGCAAGCAACAAGAAGCGGCCGCGCTCTATACGCGTCTGGCGAAAGCGGCAAAGGGCAATATTGGATTGGATCTCAGCGCTGCGCAAGCCTGGGTGAATGTCGGGCAGCCTGATCAGGCCCGAGCGTTCCTCGATGCTGCGCACGCGATTGACGGCAATAACTATCGTCTCCACGCGATTCTAGCTGGCATCGCAGAGTCAGAAGATCGACTCTCCGACGCAGATCAGGGGTACAAACTTGCGCTGCAGAACTTGCCCGCGCGCGTGCCCGAAGGACCACTGTATCCGATTGAGTTGCGGCTGAACCTTTATGAACTCTCCGTCCGTCAGGACGATGCCACCGCCGCAAAACAGCAACTGGACTCCGCCGCCGCTGCGATTCAGCAACTGCAGGTGCCCGAGAACTCTCGCCCGGAGATGCTCCGTCTACGCGCAGCAGTCGAGTCCGCTTCGGGCAATCTCGACGCCGCGAACCGCGACCTGAAGGAAGCACTCTCCCTTGCTCCGGGCAACCTGAACTCGCTCATGAACTATGGAACGCTCATGTGGAAGCTGGGTCAGAAAGACGCAGCCCGTGAAACGTTCGCCAAGATTCTTCAAACGGACAAGAACAACCGGCAGGCACTTTCGGCCCTCGGTTACCTTGCGCGGGATGCCGGGGACACGAAGCTCGCCGAAACATATTTTTCGCGTGCCGCAGCCGCGCATCCCAAGGACTTCGCTCCATACCTTGCCCTCGGCGACCTTTACACAGCAGAGCGGAACTTTAAATCCGCCGAGACGAATTACGAGAACGCCTACCAGCACATGCCCGACAATGCCCTCGTGATCGCTGGAGGCGCAAACGCCGCGCTGGAGGCGCACAACAACGATCTGGCGCAGCGCTGGCTGCAACGGGCCACCGCAAAGTCCAATGCGAGCCCGCAAGTGAAGCGCGAACGCGAACGCTATCTCACATTCAAAGGCCAATACGAGGAATCGGCGAAGTTGGGTTATGAGGTGCTTGAAAAGCTGCCCAACGATCGGGAGGGGGTCGTCTATCTCGCCTACGATCTCTATTACCTCGGTCGGTACGACGAGGCGCTCGCATTGGTGACCAAATACGAACCGATTCTCGCCAAGGATAAAGACCTTCCTCTCATTGCCGGCAACGTTCAGGTTCACAATGGCAATCTGCAGGAAGCACTCAAGGACTTCACGCTCGCGCTTGAGCGTGATCCGAAGATGGCGACGGGGTATGTGAATCGCGGCTTCGTGTTGAACGATCTTCGCGAGCCAGGCAAGGCCACAAAAGATTTTCAAACTGCGCTGCAACTTCAGCCCAGTTATGGGGAGGCCCACTTGGGCCTTGCCTATGCCGACCTGCAACTGCATCGGCCAAAGCCGGCGCTTACGCAACTCGACGCTGCTCAAAAGGCGCTTGGCAAGTCACACTCATGGCACTTGGCTCGCGCAGAAGGGTTCCGGCAGGAACAGGACTACCCACACGCTGAGAACGAATACCGCGCTGCGCTCGCGGAAACGCCGAATGACCTTACGACACAGTTGGCTTATGCCGACGTGCTGTACCGCATGCGGCGCTACCCAGAAGCCGCGACGGCACTGAACACAGCGCTGAAGCTTTCGCCGTCCGATCCCACAATCTTTGCGCTAATGGCGCAAGTTCACGCCAAGCAAGAAAACCGCGAACAAACGCTCCGTGACATCGAGTCGGCAGAAAGGCTCGGCGGTAATCGCATCGAAATTCTCACGGCCACAGGCGATGCCCTGCTTACGCTCGGGGATCGCAACGCAGCCATGCAACGTTTCGGAAGTGCGCTCGACGTGCCGGGCGGAGACCGAATCGGTGTTCGCCTCGCCATCGCCCAGATTTTCATGCGCCAGGGCCACGCAGACGAGGCCCGCCGTCAGATTGCGCTAGGGTTCGCGGAAGCGCGTCTTGACACGACCTCGACAGTCACAGGCGAAGATCTTTCCGAAGCCGCCAATCTCTTCCTCGCCCTGCACGACTTCGATCTGGCGGAACAGTATTTCGATAAAGCAAAGCTGGCCGGTGCGAACAACCGCACGGTCGGCATCGGCCTGACCAACACCTATCTTGCCGAGGGCGATACTCGCAAGGCAGAAGCCTCGTTGGCGGCACTCGGACCGGCAGATGATTTCCGCGACGACTACGACTACATGATGGCGTCGGCGAATCTGTATCGCCAACGCCAGGATCCGCTGCACGCCCTCTCGGCGTTCGCACAAGCCAGCACCGCAGCCGGGCAACAGGATCAGGCGGTAGCGGAGACGGCACAATACGCGGCCGCCGATGTGGAGGGCCGACAGATCAACGACAAAGTTAGCTTCGTCCCCGAGGCTTCTTTCGCGCCTGCGCTTGAGGACATCAACGTTTACACACTGGACGCCAGAATTCTCGGTGTAACTAACAATCCCGCTGTCTTGCCGCCACCACGGCATTCGTATCAAAGCATGGCGGAGTCTCACTACCGCGTCCATTTAGGCAACTTCCCTGCGATCACCGGCTTCGTCGGTCAGGGCATGACCGCTGGCAGGTTACTGTTTCCGAGCATTGGTGTCGTGCAAGACCGCAATACCTACGACACAATTCTCAACGGTGGCATCACGCCTGTTCTGCATTTTGGTCAGAACGCGATCACCTTTAACGGTGGCTTGCAGTTCACCCTTCGACGCGACACGATCTCGCCCGTATTCATGAGCCAGAATCTCTTCCGGCAGTTCCTGTACATCTCCACGAGTTCTTTCTACAACTGGGTGTCGGTGACGGGCAGCGCCATCCACGAAGCGGGACCATTCATTGATCAGAACCTTCATTCGCGGGATGCCGCCGCCAGTATTGAATTCACCGTCGGCCGTCCGTGGGGCAAGACGTCTCTGATCACGGGTTACTCCGCGCGCGATCTGCTGTTTCGTCCGCTGATCGAGGAATATTTCAATACTTCCAGTTACATCGGGCTGCAACACAAATTCGGAAATCGCCTCACCGTCGCGGCACTTGCTGAGGAACTGCGCTCTTGGCGTGTTCTCAACACGCAGTACGCGACCGCCCAGGCGCTGCTGCCCGGCGGTCGCTTCGACTTCCGCGCGAATCCACGCTGGAGTGTTTCGGGTTCGTTCATCCTCTCGAGAGGATCCGGTTATCACGCTTATGACAACGCCCAGAGCGAAATGCTGGTTACCTACACGCGTCCGCTTCGTGGGAGTTTGAAAGACGGGACAGGCCAAGTTCCAGTGAGCTATCCCATGCGTTTGTCTTTCGGCATTCAGCAACAGACGTTCTACGACTTCCCGGGATCCAGCAGAACTACGGTGCTCCCCGTGGTGCACTTCACTCTGTTTTGAGGAGCTCTCGCCGAACGATGTCACTCGTAAGCAACCACGAAGCAGCTAGTCCAACCAGACACGAAAAGCCCCAGGGACCTACCAAGGCGCTGCGCTCCAAACTGCTGGGCGGAAGCCTCACTCTCTTGGCGGGCTCGGGTCTGGTCGGCATCACAAATCTCGTTTACAACATCGTCACGGCACGCTTGCTCGGGCCCACCGGATTCGCAAACGCGACGGCCGTCTACACCCTGCTGATGTTGATGTCTGCGATCACTCTTACATTTCAGGTGGTCTGCGCGAAATACGTAGCCAAGCAGGAGTCGCCGTCCGAAAAAACAGCGGTCTTTGCCGTGTTACATAGGCAAGCTTGGGTAGCGGGAACCGCACTTGGGCTGTTATTGGTTTTGTTCAAGGGCGCGATCACGTCGTACCTGAACCTGTCTGATCCACTCTTGATCTTGTTGCTTGGCCTGGGAACGGCCTTCTACATTCCGCTGGGAGTTCGGCGCGGCTATATTCAGGGAACCCACGCGTTCGGTCCGCTGGCCATCAACTTCATGCTCGAAGGGTTGGTCCGTCTGGGCGGGGCGTACCTCCTGATTAGTGTCGGATTGGGCGTCAGAGGGGCGATCCTGGCTAGTGCCGCCGCCGTCATCGTCTCTTACCTTGCAGCCAAGCCCAGTCCCGGATGGAAACTTGGCGAACTTAGCAGCGTTACGATTCCGTTCCGAGAAGGTTTGCAGGCCATCGTATTTTTCTCAGGCCAAGTGGTCATCAACAACTTCGACATTGTTTTGGTGAAGCATTTCTTTCCGTCGGATGAGGCTGGACTCTATGCTGCGATCTCACTTGTCGGGCGACTGGTGAACATGTGCGCATGGTCTGTAGTCAACACCATGTTCCCCGTATCCGCTGGCGTCCGTTCCGACGACAAAGACGCTAAACCCGTGTTGTTGAACTCGTTATTCCTCGTGTTGCTGATCCTTTCATCACTGATTCTGGGGCTCTCTCTCGTTCCCAGTTTCTTGTGGAGAACGCTGTTTGGCGCGCACTTTGGCCTGAGTCACTTCGGCGGCCTGGCTTCTTTGCTCATTCTTTACGCGGTGACGACGGGGATTTACTCGCTCAGTTCAGTGATTATCACGTACGAGATGTCCCGCAAGATTGCCAACACCAGCTGGGTGCAACTGGCATTCAGCGGCTGCCTGGTTCTGGGCATTTGTCTGTTTCACCAAACCTTGCATCAAGTCATTGTTGTGCAATTGATTCTAGTGTTGATTTTGCTGATCATGGTGGCGCTACCGCTGCTCAAGCGAGAGGTTGCACCAGCCGAGGTTCTTCGCAGCTACCCGAGCCTCCGCGTGCTCCGATCCTTGGACGAGCACGAGGTGATTGCTGATTTTCTACGGAGTGAATTTCACCACCCAGAGTTCAAGGACTATCAGGAATTTCGGGAACTGGTCATCCAGCCGGATTTAGAGAGCCATCGGGAGAATGCATTGCGCCGCGCTTTACTTTTTTTGCGCCGTGGAGCTATGTGGCGCGAGTTGCCGCAGGATACAAAGTGGTTTCAAGTCAGCCTGACTCCCGACGACCTGGCGCGAATCAGGTTTTTCCCGCGCGCGCAATGGCGCCGTGTCTCCCAGGGCAGCTTCTATCTCAACGACATGATCGAGAGTCTTCGGCTCAAGTGGCAGGAATCTTCCGACGATGAGTTTTTCCGCAAGCTCGCCCGGATGACCGACTCCGTGCAAGAGAATCTGGTAAATCCAACCGTCCTATTGATTGGAGTTGATCCCAGGAGCCCCTTGACCATTCTCGATGGGAATCATCGCATGGCCGCTGCCATGCTGGCGCAGCCTCCGGCTGAACTTGAGAGCTTTCAATTTATCTGCGGATTGTCCCCATCTATGACGCGCTGCTGCTGGTATCGCACCAACGTCAACACTCTCTGGCGGTACTTGACGAACCTCCTGCGGCACGTCTTCTATGATCCGGAATCAGATATCGGACGTTTTCAGGAAAGTGACGTATAGCTCACCCATCCACTTTCATCCCACCAAAGCTGCATATTGATTGCTATCTCGGCGGTTGGTTTGGATCTGACGGAGGCAACGGTTGCGCTGCCTCATCGACGATGCTGTTGTCGCGACGACGGAGCACTACTGGCTCCCGTAAGCGACGCAACTCTTCGCGATCCCGATCGACCTTTGCCTCGACTTTAGAATTGTTGTCCGAGGCAACGCTTGAGAGTTTCATTCCTTCGGCTGAGCGCCGCGTCGCTACTGCCACTGTGGCATTGGCTCCGCCGGCCTGTTGCGCCCGATCATAGAAAAACTGGGCGGTCTCGCGATCGCCTTCGAGCTCGGCTACGTAACCGATGTTATTGAGCGTAAATGCGCTGTTCGGGTCGAGCGCGTATGCCTCGCGAAAATCCTCATCCGCCGCACGCAGATCGTTACGATTCACGGCGGAGACTCCGCGCAGATTCAGCTCTGCCACCTGCTCGGCCACGTCGTTAGCGCGAGCCAGCCGCTCACGCAAAGCCTTGCCACTCTCCGTTGCCATCTGACTCACCGGTCGTCCTCGCCACGCGCGGTTTACTGTGACAACGGCAGTTGCATCGGAATGCATACCGGCCGCTTCGTCGTAATACTTGAGCGCTTCCTGATTCTCGCCTTCCATTTCTTTCGTGACACCCATATTGTTCAACGTAAAAACATTGCGCGGATCGGTCTTTAACGCGCCCTGCAGAAGTAAATCGGCCTCTGGAGCGCGACCTTGCGACAGCAACCGCACCGCTTCGACGTTGTCATGGTTGATCTGCAGCGGTTGGTCGGTGATCGCCATCGCCTCTTTCATCGGACGCCCCTCAACGCGGCGAGCGCTCGCCCGATCCACCACCGCATCACTCGACTGTTCTGCCGCCAGCTCATAGAAACGTTGCGCCCGATCAATCTGTCCCTGCAGCTCAGAAATGTAACCTAGATTGTTGAGCGTAAATGGATCATCGGGGTCGAACAAGTACGCCTTGTAAAACAGCTGCTCCGCCTTCGAGTAATTGTGCTTGCGCACCGCCTCGACCCCCTCGCGATTCAGGCGTTGCACAGGAGTAAGTTTGCTCCGTTTGGGGATCGTGATCTTGAACTCTTTGTCGCTAGCCTGCGCCTGCGGAGACACGAATCCTGCCGCCACAAAACCCACCAAAGCCGTGAGAAACAAACGCTTGCAGAGCATCTGGTTGTCCGCCCTTTTTTACCTCAATTTGAGACGTAACTTTGATGCCCCGGCGGCAGATTTGTTTGCCGGGAAATCAGGCCATAACCCATTGAATTGAGACTACCTTACGTTCCCGCCTTGCATCCAAGTGCTACGTGAAACTCACGCTTTAACCGAGAGTTTGCATGAATCGATCTCTAGCGAAATTCGCGTTGGGCGGTCTTTTCCTGGGCACGCTGGTGCTCTGCAACCTGGCTCACGCGCAAGCACCTTCACAGCCCGCAGCATCCGCCATGGTCTCGCCGGAAGCCGAGAGCAACATAAAGCCGCTGCCTTCGACGACGCCAGACACTTCCGCAGATGCCGATATCGTCGCCGACCCCGCCAGCCTGCTGCCCGATCTGCCACCCGTTCCGGCAGCAAAGGCCACGCTGGTTGGCGGCACGATCGAAAAGCTCGATCGAGTGCGCGACCAGATCACGGTGAGCGTCTTCGGCGGTGGGCGCATGAAGGTTCTGATCGATCCTCGTACCCGCATCCTCCTTGCTGGCACGACGACCGCCTCGATCAGCGACTTGCGCCAGGGACAGCGCGTTTACCTTGATACGATCCTCGATGGGAATACCGTCTTCGCTCGCAGCATCCGCCTCAAAGCATCGGCGACCGTGGGTGAAAGTCAGGGCACTGTGTTGAGATACCGGCCCGACCGCGGTGAACTAACGGTCCGCGATTCAATCTCCCCATCGCCCCTGCGCGTCCGTGTGAATACTTCGACGCGTTTTACGCAGGGCGATCGCGTGGTTCAAAGCAGCACCCTGACTACTGGCTCTCTGGTCGCGGTGAAGTTCAGTTCCGAAGGAAACGGCCACGAAATAGCTCGCGAGATCTCGATCCTTGCCCTGCCCGGAACTCGTTACACCTTCGCGGGACAAGTCGTACATGTTGATCTGCGCACGGGATTGCTCGTGATCAATTCCTCGACTGATCACAAAACCTATGAGGTCTACCTCGATCCATCTCTTTCTCCGGACGAAAACTTGCACACCGGTGCGGTGGTCACGGTGATCACCAATTTCGAAGGCTCCCGCTACGTAGCACGGGCCCTCTCCATCGACTCACAGGATAAGTAATAAACATGACCGTCTCGTCGCCCAATGGAGCCCGGCCGGCTCTTTGAGGCGGAGCTTCGGCTAGACGCTTCCTCTTCACCGGACAATCTCTTTTATTTTGCTTGGCCTTGAGCCGCATCCCCTAAAACAGTGGCATTGCAGGTCCCGCCGGTGTTCTGCGCTGGCGGGGTTGGCGGCGTAGCCCACGGAACATTCTGGAAGTCGAAGAACTCGGTCATATCCATTTGAGCGGCATCTCGCTGGGTCAACGACGGTATGTTGAATCGCGTCTCGATCAATTTCAGAATAGCTGTGTAGTCGGCCACCGTATGCGACACGTAATTCTTCTTTGTAAATGGCGACACGACCAGCAGCGGCACACGGAAGCCCGTGTAATTGAAATCGCAATTTGGAGCATTCGGATCATGTGTGGGCGAGCAGATATCGGTCGGGAATAGATCGATGGGCGCGATACCGTCCGGATTCACAGCCGGTTGTGGAGGAACGTGATCATAAAGCCCGCCTGGCTCGTCGTAGGTCAGAATGAAAACTGAGTCCTTCCACGACACAGAACTCGTCATAAGAGCGTTGATCAGGCTCGATTCATAATTCGCGCCTGTCTGCATATTCGTACCAGAGCTGGGATGCTCATCGCGCCCGGACTCGTATCCGCCTTCGATGAACGCGACAGAGGGCAACGTGCCATTCTGCACGTCGTTGAAATAGTCAGGGTCCACAGGCACGACGTTGCTCGGCAATGCGTTGGGCGGAGCGTAGCCGGCAAACTGCGTCAAATATGTGCAGGCACCAGATGAGGCTGCAGCGTCGCGAATGATCGCTCCTCTCGGAGCTTGTTTATCTGCAACCGCCGTCGCGCATGTATCGTCGCTGTAGTAGACCTTCCAACTGATCCCCGCCTTGTTTAGAGCATCAAAGATGGTCAGATCGGTTAAGGGGTGATTGTCCGAGGGGGGATTGGAACCCGGCGGGTACGCGTATCCTTGCGACGTCGCGGCGAATAGATACATGCGGTTCACTTGCGTGCGGTCGAGCGCTGGCGCGAACCAGCGATCCGAAGTCGCAAAGTTCGACGCCATGAAGTAGTAGTAGTTCAAATCGTCTCCGTCGTAGTAGCCCATCGCGCGTGCGCCGACCGTATCAGTAAAGGCCGGCTGTGCTCCGGCGGCATTTTCATTGATCGCATAGTTGGCGGCGTTGTAGACAAAGCCGTCCATCGTGGCCGTCGTAGAGCTGGGATCGCTTACATTCCAGTCGACATGGCTTTCGTTCCACGACGGAGAGAGATTTTCGATGCATACAGTCGACAGGTGATACGCGGATATGGCGGCACCACCATTAAACCCTGGGTTCGATGCAGTGGCAGGCATGCCGTCGAATTGCGTCGGATCTTGTGGATACCCGTTGGCTGCCCAATACGCGGGAAGCTGTCCGAAAAAAGTATCGAAGGAGCGATTCTCCTGCGCCATGAAGATGATGTGGTTGACCGCAGTCTGCAGAGTCGCCGGCGGAGGCGGGGGAGGTGTTGTCGTTGTTGATCCCTGTTGGAGTCCCTGGCAGCCACAAATCGCCAGCAACACAGTGGCGATTCCTACCAACGAGAACGAGCGGAACTTCTCAGTCGCAGTCATCCATTGTCTCCAGAGAATTCTCGAAACTTTCAGCCATGCTTGGATGAGTTTTTGCCTTTGAGTGTTGGCTCGGATCCCGGTCTGGGGTCACGGTTTCACTACAGTAAAATACTGAAAAGACATGGTTTGTGCGTCTCCGCTGAGCTTCGTCCATTGCCTTTGCGGCAGGTCGTGGAGGCGAGTAGTAGCGTGTGGAATGCCAGCTTAAACTTGGCCAAGAACTTTAGGCTCACGCTGTGCCGGGTAAGGGTGGGTTACGCAGTATGCTCCGCTCGATACCCGCAGGCAATGACCCCCGGTACATTTCCATCACCCGGTAGTTCACAGACCTGTGTGACCTGTTCAATCGGAAAGCGTCCGGACTAATCTGCTTTCGTTCCCAGAAAGACTCCCAGAAAGTCCGCCGGTTCCGGGGAATCTACAGGCTTGCGTGCCTCCCTCGGATTCGGTGCAGTGGCAAGACCTCGGCCCCCTCCGCTCCTGAGGACAGATGTGTCGACAGAGATTGTGTGCTGCAGTTCTGCTGCTGTCCGCGACCAGTGTATTCGCGGCCACTAACTTCATTGTTCCGACAACCACCCTCGCTGCTCAGACGGCGAACAATACCAGCGCGGCCAACATCTTTGTCAGCCAGACCAATGGCAATGCCGGCGCCGGCAATGTGAGCAAGGTCAACGTTCACTCGTTGCTCTATTCAGGTGCAAGTACCAAGGTCTACGCTCATCTCATGGTTTGGTTCGGCGGATCGAACCACATGAATGTCGGCTACAGTTCCACCGATGCCGCACAAGTCCACCGCCAGATCACCGACATGATCAGTCGCGGTATCGATGGCGTGATCATCGATTGGTATGGTCCAAATAATGACGAGGACAAGGCGACCAAACTCGTCATGGCAGAAGCTGAGACCCATCCTGGATTCACGTTCGCGATCATGGTCGACCAAGGTGCCATTGCAAAGGCCACCTGCCCGGGATGTACGCCGCAGCAGGCACTCATTGGTGAACTGCAATATGTCGAGCAACAATACTTCGTCTCGCCGGCATACATGAAGCAACAGGGCCGCCCGGTAGTCACAAACTTCGACATTGATCTCGTGTACACCATCGATTGGACCGCTGTGAACGCCGCACTCACCTCGCAACCGCTCTTCCTCTTTCAAAACAATAGTGGATTCAGCCACGTGTTGAGCGATGGCAGCTATTCCTGGGTCATGCCCACGACCACCGACTACGGGATGAGCTATCTGACAAGCTTTTACGACACGGGCATCCCTCTCACCACTGAGCAGACCTTAGGCGCATCCTACAAGGGCTTCAACGATTCGCTAGCATCGTGGGGATCAGGCCGCGTTATGAGCCAGCAGTGTGGACAGACCTGGCTGCATTCCTTTTCCGAGATCAATGGCCTTTACAACTCAGGGAAGCAGTTGTCCGCGCTGCAACTGGTGACATGGAACGACTACGAGGAGGGCACTGAGATCGAGTCTGGCATCAGCAATTGTCTGACGATTTCTGCAACCGTCTCAGGCAACGCACTGAAATGGAGCATCCAGGGGAACGCCAGCACGGTAGATCACTTCGTTCCGTACATCAGCACAGACGGTAAAAAGCTGATGGCGTTAAGCGCCGTGAATGTCGGAACAGACTCGCTGAACCTGTGCAGCTATCCGATACCGAATGGCAGCTATGTGATGTATGTGCAGGCGGTCGGGAAGCCGACTCTTAACAACCAGATTTCAGGGCCAGTCAAGTTCACATCCACCTGTAATCCAAGTTCTACCGAGCCGGATCTGACTTTCGGGGCGAACCCATCCATCATGACGATCGCGACAGGTGGATCAGGCAATATCACCATCACTGCCGCGCCTCAATCGGGCACTTTCAATAGCGCTATCGGATTGACCTGTTCCGGATTGACCCAGAATTTGACCTGTTCGTTCGCTCCCGATTCCGTTACTCCCGGAGCTGGTGCCGCCCAGTCCGTTCTTACCATTTCCGCCTCTCCCGTTTCCGCCCAGAACAACAGCGATCGGAGGAGCAATCCAATTTTCGGCACCTGGATGTTTGGTTTCGGACTGGTCGGCCTTACGCTGATCGGGAAGGTGCAGCGCAAGCGGTTTTTGCCCGTTCTGTGCTCCTGTGTTTTGGCCGTTATGATTGTCGGCTCCACTTCTTGTGGCGGAAAGACCGCTAGTCCCATCACGACTTCCGGCGGAACCGCCACTAGCTATGCCGTCACCGTCAACGGTAGTGCCGGCTCCGTTCAGCTTTCCACGACCGTTACCATTACTGTGCAGTAGGCGTAGATCGTCACGGCCGTTCCATGAAGTATGCAGAATCGCCGATCTTCGCGCCCAGCTTAAGGAATTTCGAGTCATGAACCGAAGCAGCAGCGACTTAGAAGGAACCCAGTTGGGCAGCCGCCGAATTCGGGACACGTATTTTAGAGTCTGGGTCCTTTGCTGAAGCTCGAAGTGACGAAGATATTTCTGCACGACGTTAGGCATCGTCATGCGCAACGCAGCCGAGAAATTCATTGCTGCCATGATTTGTTGCTTCTCGGAATTTTGAAGAAGTTGAATGAGGCACTCCGCGAGGCCCTCAGCACTCCCTGGCGGATAAAACTCAATAGCTAACTCTTCGCTCTGTGCCATCTGACGAAAGTCCGTCAAGTCAGCGGAAACGATGGGAACACCATACGCACACGCTAGATGCGCGACGCCACTGCACCCCGTCGACGACGAATAAGGCATCACCGCAACGCTTGAACTCTGAAACAGATCTGGAAGAGCATCCTCAGGAACATAGCCGCTGAACTCAATCTGTGGATTCCCGGCACACTGCGCCTTCACCGATTCCGTATACCCGGCAGCCTGCGGGTGGTCTCCGCCCGCGATAACAAGCTTCGCCCCGGGTAGCTTCGCCGCAACAATGTTGAATGCCTCGATCATGAGCTCGAGACGCTTATATGTTCCCCACTTTCCAAAAGCCAGAATGCTCGGACTTCGACGACGTGAAAAATCAGGGAACTCGGGGCAGCGCGTAAGAATGCCGTGGGAACGCAAGTGCACGTTATCGTGCCCGTATTTGTCGTTCAAGATTTTCCGGTAACCCGGCATAAGCACAGAAACCGAATTCGAGAGCAGGAGCACTCGCGTGGCGACGGCACCAGCTGAACGATAAAGCCACTCATGGCGCACTCCGGCGTCTTTCAACTCCACGGTATCCATCAAGTGATGCAGCGTGACGTGCGTATAACAGCCGCTGAGCCGCGTGAGAAGTGGCGTCATCAGTCCACTGAAAGCAACCAGCGGATTACGGCCAAACGTACTAAAGAGAAGATTGAACCAAACTACATCTGGTTTCAACCGGCGCAGCGTTTTGAGGATGCGGTAAACGCTGCTCGGGTGGTCAAAAGACCAGCAACGCAGAACTGAAAATCCGTCGATCTCAACGTGGTCCGACGGGATCTCGTCGGCCAAAACGGTGAGGCTCAGGAACGGATTACGGCGCAACTCCTGCGCTATATGAAACCCATATTCACTCAATCCCCCCGTACTGGGGGGAAAGGTGGTCACTAGACAGATTTTCATTCGTCTCCCGCCTCAGGATTGCTCTGAGGTTCGATGAGTTAAGTTCGATGACCTTTCAAGACAATATGTTGGCAACCAAGAGGGGGTTCAACTGTTCTGGGCCTTCCCATTCGCGGGACCATCTACCGGAACGGCACATTGTTGCAACGCGATCGGGCCGGGCACAGTGCGCAAACATTCCGAGATCGATTCCAGCACTTGTGAAGTCGTTTCTTCAACTGAGAGCGGCCCAACTACTTTCATTTCTACAAGCCGGCTGAGGGTGAGATATGCGTCTCGATTGTGGCGCAGGAATTCTAGTGGATACTCCGGCTTGCGCATGCGGGCCGCTTCCGGATCTGCATCCACGAGATACGCAATATCAGGCTTGGGGCTGAGCTTCAGGAGGGCTCGCACGTACGACAGCATCAGAGAGTTCGTGAGCGGTAGGTTGGCAAGTTCGTCGTAGATATAGCGGTCGACGATGATGAAATCGTACCCACCTCGTGATATTCCCGCTAATGTAAGACGCAGACTGAGAGTGTCCAGCAAATAGAAAACCAGTCGTGCAGCCGTCGCGTACCACGACTGAACATTCTTATCGCGGCGACTGATCGGCTTTTCCGGACTCCCCACGCCTTTGTCTCCTCGGAACGCTTTGTGGCTGATGACCTCGCGCAACCAGGGAAAAGCAACCACATTGTCCCAGAACGTGCAGGTCGTGTAACGAAAGTCCAGTTCTTTCAGGTAGCGCTCCAAGGCTTCGATCTGGGTGCTCTTACCGGCCCCATCTATTCCCGAAAAGCTGATAACTTTTGCACTCTCTGTTCGCATGTTAGCCGCAAGGCATCGATACAAATTACAAACCAGGGCACTAGTGTGCGCCCGGCGGCTTGCTCGAAGTTCCCATGGTCAACGCCAGGGTCGTTCCCACTGCGACACCCGCCCCCACGATAGCTCCGACTTTCAAAACAAGTGTGCGCACTCGTCGCTGCTTGGCAGGAGCAATCGCAACTCCGGCAGGTTGAGCGGCGGTAATACCACTGACGTTAGGCGCCTCGGCAGCTGCAGTCCCTACTGGGCGTTGCGGCTTCGAGTTCTGAGGCGTGGCCGATTGCGAACTCGGGGATTGAGATGAAGAGACAGTTGACGATGAAGAGGTATTGCTCTGCTGCTGTTGCTGTTGGGGCGCGTTCTGCAACTGGATCTGCACTGCCCCAGGGCTGTCAGGGAGTTCCGCGGACGCGGTTTCCTCAACCGCAGAAGGAGATGTAGGACGGTTTGTCTGATCTCCGGTCGCAGTTGAGGATACCCGCCCCTCTTGGCTCACTCCAGCCGATTGCGGATCACGCGGCGCGGTCTGTTGTCCGCCTTGCGCGAGAATATTGGCTGGCAAACCCAAAGCGAGCGCACTTAACGCCGCGCATACAAAACCTTTGTGCAACAGTCGCATGTCGTTCTCCGCGTCTGACGGTTGAACTAGCTAGCCTGTTTCAGAGCCCCGAGATCGCCAAATACTGTCGAGTACCAGGGAGCGTCTTGCGGAATCGGTTCCCCGGGAACTGCGCTGAAGCTCCGCACCGCTTCCTCGGCCGTCGCAAACACTTCAAACACACGATCCACTCGCATCAGTTCGAGAAGGACTTTCGACTCGGGAGAGACTTCGGCCAGCTTCAGATCGCCGTCGCGTTTCATGGCTTCCTCGAGACTGTAGAGCAACATTTCTATGCCGGCACCGTCGACGTAGCGGACCTGGGAGCAGTCGAGAACGATTCGCGGACGGTGGGATTCGAGCAGGGGCGCAAGTTCCTGCTGAAAGCTTGGGACTTGTTCCAGGTTCAGTTGCTCTGGCAGTTGCATCACGACAACGGGCCGATTGGTCGACATTCTCTTTACCCCTTTGAAGTCTTACTTTCTAATTTGACAGCTACCTTAACCAGCAACTACTGAGTGTTTTCTTCAGCCGATGCAAGGATCATCCCCACCGGTGCAAATTCAGCCGGTGACGGACGGCTGGACTCCTTGCGCAAAACTCGGTTTCGCCGCATCACGCCCGGGTCCGTAATTTCAAGCGCCACCCCACGCTCCAGATTCAGCAAATTGTTCCCATTAACGATCGAGTGCGAGATGTCGAGGCCGATGCCGACATAACTGTTCGACAGAATCGCACTGTCTTCAACGACGGTCCCGTAATCGACCATGCAATGGCTTTCCACGTTGCTGCAGCGGGTGATCAGGCATTGCTCTTCGATTCTTGATTCGCTACCGATGAAAGCCGGCGCGACAATTCGAGCTCCCTTGTGAACCTGGGTGCCTTCACCGATCCACACGCCGGGGCGCGTTTCAGAACCTGCGGGACGAAGCCGGCAACGGGATGTCAGACTGTCCACGACTAGGCGGCGCAAATCTGATGGATTTTCGAGGCGGTTCACATAGCCGCCCACCGTAAAGTGGGCCGGCGCTGTGCCTTTAAGCTTGGGCGCGATCTCTTCGTCGCCGGCAATGCGAGCCATATCCAGAATCCAGATGTCCAAGGACCCTTGTTCGTCGAATACCTGAGTCACCGCTTCGCACTGTTCGTGATGAAACTGAAGTGCGTCTGCCAGATCTAGTTCGGCATATGGACCCATACGAACAATAAACGTCGTTTCAACACCGCGTTCCTTATAGCTATTCAGAACCTCTGTAACCCCACGCCATGCGTCTTCGACCCACAGAAAAGGAAAGTTTTCTGTGGATCGATCAACATCACCCCGGGTGCCCGCGAGGCTGATGTCGGCAAGCAGCGTGATCGCTTCAACATTAGCTTGCTGCAGTTCTTCGATTAACCGGTCGACCAACGATCGACCTAAGACTTCCACGCAGCTCAATGGTGTTCCGGACTGGGGTCGAACGTGCGGGGCTGCAGCCGAAGGCTTGCTGGCGACAGCGCCGCATTCAACTTCTCCGATTTCAGGTCCGACGATAACGATTGCACCCAACACCTAAGTCACCTTTCGTTCAAAGAACGTACCGTGCCCGATTCGAGCGCATGAGCCAAACCTGAATTCAGCCGCCTAGCGAGCGACCGACTTTACAGCCAATGCTTCCGCGCCCACCGATTTCACAGGGCGCCGACGCGAGATCCTTCGCTTCGGGAAGAGAAGATCGCGCATCTTCAGCTTTGCCTTGTGCAGTTGTGACTTCGAATTGCCGATGGAGCAATCCAGCAACTGCGCGATTTCGTGGTGCTGGTAGCCCTCGACCTCATGCAGAGCAAAAATGGTGCGGCATCCTTCGGGAAGCTCTTCGAGAGCGCGTCTCAGTGCGATCCGATCCACTACACCGGTGAGATCGGGATCGTTCTTGCCGAAGTCGCGATGGAGCGACGGTGACTCGGAATTCACAGGTTCATCAAGGGAAACCGTGGGGGGAGATTTCCGGCGTCGCAACTTCATGAGCACCGTATTAACGGCCACTCGATAGAGCCACGTCGAAAATGCAGCATCGCCACGGAACGAACCCACCGTGCGGAACACCTGCAGGAATGCTTCCTGGGTGAGGTCTTCGGCCTCAGCAACATCTTTCGTCATCAGTAAGCAAACTGAATAAACGCGGTTTTTGTGCTGCTGAAACAATGTGGCAAACGCGTGTTCATCGCCTGCCTGTGCGCGCCTAACGAGATTGAGCTGAGAATCGTCGCGACCATTGGTGTTGGTCGCAGGAATCACGTTTACTTCTGTCGCGGAAATCGCACAAGTCGCCACGGTGGTCTTCCTCCAGGTGCTTGAAAGTTTTGCTCTCGGTTACGTCCTTGAGCATGATCAAGAGTAGAAAACCAGCGTCAGTTGTTCTATCGGGTCACACCTGTAAATGGTTCTAGGGGAGGCTGTAATGTACTGGTGATTTTTCGTAAGCCGAAACTTTGCATACAGTCTTGGCGGGAAACTATTGTCCAGAAAGAGCTTGCGGCGCTGACGAAAACTCGCCAGCGCCGCGGAAAGGAAAATATTTGCACGCTTAGTACTTAGTAGAGGTGAAACGCTACTTCGACGCTGATCTGAACGTCTACAGGCTTTCCATCTTTCAGAGATGGCTGAAAGCGCCACTGCCGCACTGCCTCAAGGGCCTTAGCATCTAGTCCATAGCCCAATCCGCGAACTACTTTCACATCGCGGGGTTTACCCGCGGCATCCACGATCAGCCAAAGGATGCATGTGCCTTGCGTCTTGGCCCTGCGCGCTTCTTCTGTGTATTCGGGATCGGGGGCAGAGATTGCCTGGGGGGCGGAAATTCCACCGCCAACTTTGTAAACACCACCGCCAATGCCTCCGCCGGTACCTGCACCCACGCCAGGTCCGTGGCCCACGCCCACGCCGCCGCCAGAACCGGAGCCAATGCCTCCGCCTGAACCGGTACCATTGGACGGAGGTGCTGATGGCATAACAGGGGCAGCATTAGTCCCAAGGTTCAGCATATGATTTTCCGCCATGTGAACTTGCGGCGGAACTACTACAGTCGGTTCGACGGCGAGGCGAGGTTTCTGATTGCGGAGCACAATCGCTGGTGGGGTAATCTGCTGTAGCGCGGCCTTTGGTAGTCGTCCCTTCGGGGCCGGGAGCGGATCGTGATCTCCTCCGCCACCTCCGCCGCTGACCACCGTTTTCGCCGTTGGCAGTGCATATGAATCTGGCGAGGGCGCGATCAAAGTCACAATCTCCCGCGGCTTCGCCTGTTCCACGATTTGATGACCGACAAAGACACCGCTCAAAAGCAAACTGAGCAACGCAACGTGCACCATTGCGGAGATCGCGACACCGTTGGAACGATAGTTGTTGTACTGTCCCCAAATTTCATCCGGTGGACGAGAAATTCGCGAGCGGGACACTTGCGACGGGCGCGCCCCGCGTACACTGGTCTCATAACGGCTTCTAGGCAAGGGTTGTCGCACAAGCTCCAACATGGATTCACCACTAAAGGCAGAATTTTGATGAGACGACATGGCCACTCCTCGCGAGAGTCTGGTCGTACGAATAGATGCGAAGAAACCGTGATGGGTTTGCGTGCGACAAGGTGTGCCGGCTGTTCATGCCCTCATTCTGTGACCGAAGAGCTGTCATCCTTACACCCATGTGTTTCTCGGAGATTGTCGTAAATTCGACGACTGATGTTTCTTGTGATTCTTATTAGGAGCGACGAATCAAGCTCGTTGAGCGAAGATTCGTCCCACGAAATAAAAAATGGTGGGAGTTACAGACTTTCCCACCATTTTGTCTGAGCTACAGCAATTGCGGCTGCTGTAGCCATGTTGAGATCAATCGCTCACACGCGGCCTGCCAGAACAAGGATCAAGACAATCACGACGATCAGGCCCAAACCTCCGCTCGGGTAGTATCCCCACGATCGGCTGTACGGCCAGGTAGGAAGCGCGCCGAGCAACATCAAAATCAGAACGATAAGAAGAATGGTAAACATCAGATCCTCCCAAATTTTTAGTCATAGGGCTCGGCGCTGAGCCGAGCCCTGATGTCAACGCGCGTAACTAGTTCGCCCGATGTGCAGGACCCATCTCGTTCTTGCTGGATTCCTTGCTCTGCACCGAGTATTTCTTCACTGCCGCGAGGAACGGCTCGCTTACGGACGTTGGCTGCACCTTCCCACTCAAAATCTCGGAGAAAGGCACAAAGCTTCCGTACAACAAGCGCGTCTCGTCCTTATCCTGGGTGATTGCTGCGCCACTCAAGTCGATCCCGGCAAAGAGTCCGCGAGCTCGGGAATAAGTAAGGACCTCCGCTCGCATCTTCGCATCGGTATCGGCGGCGGCGTCACGGCCCACTGGGCCAGCAGCTGCGGAGGCATCAGCTCCGAGCTTGAATTTGCTCGAGAGCAGATGCTGCATGCCTTGTTCGTTGGTCACAACCATGACTATGTCCACCGCCTGCCCTCCCAGTTGCAAACCCCAACTTCCGCCCGTAATGGTGATCGGAGCAGGAGCGCTCCAACCAGCTCCCGTACGGCAAGTGGCAACGCCCTTTCCGTGATTGCCGCCAATCCCTATGGCAATCTTCACCATCGAGGGAACAACGGCGATACACTTGGCGTCTCTCATCACCTTGTCTGGAATCGCTTTGTCCGGGGTCGCCATGATTTCGTTCAGCACTTTCGCAGACGCATCGATCCGCTTGGCGATATCAGAGTCGTTCTTATCGGCGGCCCAACTCACGCCAATGAACATCGAACAAAGGCTGAGCACCAAGAGACATCTCGGCATCATCGAAGAAATTCGTCTCATTTCTGTGTCCTCTTCTGTGCTCGTGTGAGCACCTGCTATGGTCTCGCGATAACCACGGTACCGCCGTCGCACAAGCGGTCCCATCCGGCGGAGTCCCTACACTTGGCGAGAACTTCCTTGAGGGTCAATCGACGGCAGTCCAGGCAAACTAATGGGATTTCAGAGGGCGCATACAGGTTCTACCGTATTGTTTGCACGGGGGCGGCCCGGTTAACCTGCGACTCTACTCGACACAACGCCCCCAAAGCGGGTGCCGGTCCACTGGGAGCGATCGGCACTCGCCTCCTTCTCGAGGAGGCGGTGGATACAGGAACTGGGGTCTCTCAATACACATTGCGCCGGATATTTCGAACACCCTATCCCTCCGTATGATCCGATAAGCAAACAACAGATTGGAGGCAAAACATGCTTTATTGGGCGCTGGTTTTCTTTGTGGTCGCACTCATCGCCGCAGTGCTCGGCTTCACTGGCATAGCGGTCACTGCTGCGGGTATTTCGAAAATACTGTTCGTTGTCTTTCTGGTTCTTTTTCTGGTGTCGCTTGTCGCACACCTTGCGAGTGGCCGCAGATCGTTGAACTGATAATCGTTAAAATTACGGCAGGGTCTCCATGGGAGACCCTGTCACTTCAAATTCGCACAGTCTAGATCTCAGAGCACGCTCTTCGAACTCAGTCGGCAGACGCTTGGGGCAAGGGTCTTTGCACGGGAGGACGTGCAGCTGTGGAAATGACTGCTTCCACAACTGATCCGCTACTTAATGATTCGACTCGGATCTCGCCCCCAAACTCCGCGAGTCTTTCTCTCATTCCAGCAAGGCCGATTCCTGGCGCCGCACCGTCGCGGAATTTCTTCAGGACGTCAGGAGGAATGCCTGTCCCGTCATCCGCAACGGTTAATTTGACATGCCCTTCCTGGCACAGGATGCGAACATCCACGGACTTGGCCGCTGCGTGCCGGTACACATTGGTCAGAGATTCCTGCAGAACGCGAAACAAGGCAATTTCGACATCTTTCGGCAGGCGCTCAATCGGTTCGTCGACGATCAGAGACACCTTGACCTGGCTTCGTTTACCGTACTCATCCACATACCAGCGCGCCGCCGAGAGAAATCCCAACTCCTCGAGAAGCGGCGGATGCAGGATGGGAGATCGTTCGCACCTCCTGGATGGCATAGTCCGTCAGATCGATCGTTTCGCGAATCAATTGCTTCGTATCGAATTGAGTTCCCATCTCAAGTTGATGGAGATTGATCTTCAGTCCCGCAAGGTATTGTCCAACGCTGTCATGGAGTTCGCGAGCCATGCGCCGGCGCTCAGAGTCCTGCAGTTCCAAAATCCTGGCGCTCATTACACGGTAGGATTCAGCATTATCACGCACTCGCCTTTCCATGTCCTTCGTTCTCGCGAATTCGGCCAAAAGGAGCCGGAAATTGTAAGCCAGCATCAAGGTCACAACGGCAAAGGCCAGCCCAAGCATCAGCACATTTCGTTTGAACAGATAATCCCACGCCTTCAATCGCCGCTCGAGCAAAGACTCTTCCTCATCCTGCATACTTCTCACGACGGTGTCGATTTGCTTTGCTCGGGCGCTAGTTTGTTCTTGCCTCCGTCGTTCGCTCAGCGAAGCTTGCATCCCGACTTCGTGCGAAGGTGCCGGGCTCTCGATGAGCGCAACGTTCTCTTGCAGCATTTGCCCTAGCCGGTCGAGCCGTTGTTGCTGCTGAAGGTTATCCCTGGTTAACCTGCGCAACTCGTCCACAGTTTGACGGAGCCAAGGCAGACTGCTCGCGGGATTGCGCACCCTGCCCTTTCTCGACGCGCAGGTTTGTGGACTCGTCGGCTTGAGCGCGCAGGATTTCCAACTGCAAATCGCCGAGCTGAGATCGCATCTGATACGTGTGAATCACCAAGTCGCGACTGGCCGCGATGCCACGCTCGGTAAAATATGCCACCGCCCCAAGAGCCACGATCGCCAGGACCACCAAAAGGAAAGAAGCAATGCGGAGGGTAGCGGAGGACGAGGCGTCTACATTGGGCGTCGCGGGATTTGAGTGCCTCGTCGTGCTCTCCGATCTTCTCGACCAATCAACGGCAACCCAAAAGTTTGGCGCGAAATATAGCGAAGGGCCGCCACGCGAACGGGAAGCGGCCCTTCGGATCTGCTCAAACCGCACTACTTCGAGGAAGTCGCCTTTTGATTCTTGACTTCCAGTTCATTGACCACCTGCTTGACGTTCGGCACCTGTTCCGCCAGTTTCTCCACAGAGCTACGCTGCGACTGAGACGGAACGTTTCCTTTCAACGTGACTACGCCGTTGTTGACGTCGTAGCGTACCTCTCTCTTCAGCTTGTGCTGAACCAGCATCGCTTCGAGATTCTTGTCGATGCCAGAGTCGAGGTCAGAGTCGACCTTTTTTGCCGTGCTCTCGTCTCCGTTGGGCCTCACGCCAATCTCGTTGGATACGACCTGATTGCCGGCGATGGATCGGGCTATCGATTCTGCGCGGCCTTTGTCATCGTCCGTTGCCACTTTTCCGCTGAGGGTAACGACGTTCTTGTCGCGGTCTTGACTAACGCTGACGTCATTGAAGCCCGCCTGATCGAGCGCGTGCCGGACATCACTCGTGACATCGGGCGCCTTCGACCTGTCGGAGCAGGCTAGAGCCAACATCATTGCCAGGGTTGTAAGTGCGATTGAAACGGTTTTTGCTAATTTCATAGTTCTCCTTTTCGCCTTCGTCGGTCCCGCGGAACAGCGTGCGGGAAGCTCGCCCGCGAATTGCCCCATAGACTGAGACCTCTTACAACTGTGCCTGTGGCGCCAGTAGGTCAACATCAACTGGACCCCTTAGAGTTCCGCAGGATTTCTGGTAACGGCGACCGCCGAAAGGATGAGGATTGGACTGGATGCTCGGCGGCCAAGGATGGCTTCCAAGTCGATCAAACTGCAAAGGCCCGACTCGGGCCACCGTGTGCAGTCACTCCAAGAGGACATGGCCGCCGGCACCCTGCAACTCCTAGGTTAGGTCCATGAGAGTGACGATTTGAATCGGTGAAATTACTTAGCCGGCGCTCTTTGATTGCTGATCGACTACTTTCCTACCCTGACGACAAGATAGATACGGGACATCCCCCAGCATCCACTTCAAATCTGTTTGCATCTACCAGTGGCTTGCGATTTCGTGATCGGTTCAACAATCGCAACAGAAAGCCGGGCCATTAAATTTTGGAAATCGGATGGAGGAACGATCATGAAACTCAGAACACTAGTGAGCACGGCAGGCTTGATGATTCTGCTCAGTAGCGCTGCCATCGTCTGTGCGCAGGATGAGCACCCCGACGCGAAACCACCGGAGCCGCGACCTGAAGCAACGAAACCTCGCCAAGACGAAGCCAAGCCACCTCGACAACAGGAAGAGAAGCCGCCGAAGCGACAGGAAGAAAAACCGCCGAAACACGCTCAAGAGCGACCCAACGAGGAAAGACCAAATGTTGAAAAACCCAATAAGCAAACCGAGCGTGCCGAGCAGCAAGATCATCGCGGTCAGCAGCACGCAGCAGGTGAGGGCGGCCACATACCTGATGACAAGTTTCATTCGCACTTCGGTCGCGAACACAGATTCGTGGTCAATCGGGTTACGGTCGTCGAGGGCCAGCCTCGCTTCCAATACAGTGGATATTGGTTCGAATTGGTGGATGCTTGGCCCGCGGACTGGGCATACACCGATGATTGCTACATCGACTACGTCGACGGTGAATATTTTCTTTTTGACCTGCTGCATCCTGGCATTCGGGTGGCAGTTTTCGTCGTGATGTAGGGCTCAGACAGAGGCTATCTAAGCCTTCCTGATCGGCTCGGATCCGACCGAGAGGGGAGGCTTTCTTGACTAATCGGAAGAATTGGGTGCGGGCAGTGAGGAGAGATTAGCTCGGCTGTGGAGTTGGCCGCACGTCCTGAGCCGCAACCGGGACCAGACGTTCTTTTCGCCGAGAAGGGATGATGACCTCAACGATGGTGCCGGGATTGGCGTTGGCTAGTCGCAAATGCCCTCCGAGTTCGTTCACGCGCTGGCGCATTCCGCCGATTCCCACGCCAACACTATCGGGTCGCAACTGAATCACCTGTTCTTCAATTCCTTTTCCGTCATCGCGAACGGTAGCAACGATTTGTCCGTCGCTTTCTACCAGGCTTACGCGCCCGTTGTGCGCTCCAGAATGCCGGAACATATTTGTCAATGCTTCCTGGATGATACGGAAAATGGCTGTTTCGACGTCTGGTTTGAGGCGCCCGAGATCAGGTGGATCCACCTGCAGATGCACTTCGATTCCACTGCGTTCCGAGAGTCCCTCCAAATACCAGCGAAGAGCTGAGACCAGGCCGACCTCATCAAGAAGGGGCGGGTGCAGTAGGTGGGAAATCGTGCGGACTTGCTTGATCGCGCGGTCGACCAACTGGCTCGCGTCGATGGCGGGCTGCCGGATCGCGGCAGAAGGATCCTTCGAGAGGATTCCATCCAAAATCATTTTGGCGGCGGCCAGTTCCTGTCCCAGACCATCATGAATTTCGCGAGCCACGCGCCGGCGCTCTTCATCTTGCAGGGTCATCAAGCGGCTCGAGAGTCGTCGAAGCTCGATGGTCCTGATATCCACCATGCGCTCCAATTCAACGGCGCTGTCACGAATCGACTGCTCCAGCAATTTACTATCGTGGATGTCAGAACAGGTTCCATACCACTTGAGAATTTTGCCTTCCGGATCTCGGAGCGGAACTGCACGAGCGCGGAACCATCGGTACATCCCCTCGGTGCTCCGCAAGCGATATTCCGATTCATAATTCTCACCTGACTGCACGCACCGCAGCCAATGAGCCATGCTTGGCTCCCGATCATCCGCATGCATGTACTCCAGCCAGCCAAACCCCACTGCGGTTCCGGATGGCGCGCCCGTGTATTCATAGAACCGGCTGCTAATGTAGTCACGCGTACCGTCGGATTGCCGGTTGAAAATGATGTCGGGAGCCGTCTGCACAATCGCATCCAACTCTTGATTCTTCTGCGCAAGGTCGACGTTCAACTGCTCCAATGCGATTGCTTTCCGTTCCAGTTCTTGCGTGCGCTCCACAACGCGTTGTTCGAGTTCGACGTTGAGCAACTCCAGTTGGCGGTTCTTGCGGTGTAATTCCGCAAACACCCGCACCTTTGCTCGCAAGACTTCCGGAACAATCGGGACCGAAAGATAATCCACCGCGCCGTGCTGGTATCCCTTCAGGCGGTCCAGGTCGGTTAAGTGCACGGCCGAAACGAAGATGATCGCTGTCTTCTGAAAACGCGGATGTTGTCGAATGATCTCGGCAAGTTCGAAGCCGTCGATCTCTGGCATGCTCACATCCATCAACACGACAGCAACATCCATCTTGAGTAACCTCTCAAGAGCCTCCTTGGCGGAGGTCGCCTTGACGAGGTTTTCTCCCAGATCGGCGAGGATGGCCTCATAGCTGAGCAGTTTGCCCGGCTGGTCGTCGACCATGAGAATGTTTACTTTTTCGTGGACAGTCATCAGTATCTCAACAAATTCATCGAGCCATCTCCCGACAACCCCGCAAATCCTAGCTCACTTATCGATGCAGCCACATGCGCAATGCAGAAAGCAGTTGCTCGGTATTGACCGGCTTGGCCAGATATTCGGATGCGCCTGCTTCCAGACATTTTTCGCGGTCGCCCTTCATCGCTTTCGCAGTCAAGGCGATGATTGGCAGCCTGCGGAACAACGGGTTCTGCCGGATCACCTGCATGGTCGCGTATCCATCCATTTCCGGCATCATGATGTCCATCAAGCAGATGGCAACGTCTGGTGTTGACTCGAGCATTGAGATTGCTTCTCGCCCGGTTCCAGCAGTTAGCACTGCCATTCCACGCCGTTCCAGTACGCTGCTGAGGGCGAAGATGTTGCGCATATCGTCGTCGACGACCAGCACCTTCCTGCCCACAAGCGCTTCATCAGACCGATGCAGCCGGTCGAGCATTTTTTGTTTCTCGATAGGAAGATCGGCTACGACACGATGCAAGAAGAGCGCAGTCTCGTCGAGCAGACGTTCGGGCGATTCCACGCCTTTGACGACTACGCTGCGCGCTAGCGTGTGTAAGCGCGCATCTTCCTCGGGTGATAATTCCTTTCCCGTAAAGACGACTACCGGTAAGTCTGTCGCCTCCGGGATATCCCGCATGCGCTCGAGAATGTCGAAACCGGTCATGTCAGGCAACCGTAAGTCGAGAACGACGCAATCAAAAGCTCCCTCGGTCACCATGTCTAACGCTTCGGCACCGGTAGAAGCAACGGTCACGTCGATGTCATCAGAACCTAGCAGCTCGCGAATACTCAGCTGTTCGGCGGGATTGTCCTCGACAATCAACAGCCTCTTCCGACGTGGTGTGGAATATTCTTTAATCCGCCCTAAGGCCATATCCAGACCTTCGGGATTCGTTGGCTTCGTGACAAAGGCAAATGCGCCTCGCGCCAGGCCGTGATGTCGATCCTCGTCGAGCGTCAGCATTTGGACAGGGATATGCCGAGTAGCCGGGTCTTGCTTCAAATGGTTGAGTACGGTCCATCCCAGCATGTCGGGCAGGAAAACGTCCAATGAAACCGCAGTCGGATGAAATTCACGTGCCAGTGTCAGGGCATCCGTTCCTCGTAACGCAACAAGAACCTTGAATCCTTTGTCGCGCGACAAGTCGCAAAGCACACGGGCATAGTGCGGATCATCTTCGACAATCAGCAACACCGCGTCATCGGGCTGCAGATTATTGCGGTCGTCTGCGATGGCCTCGACCGGATGCTCCGAAACTACCATCTTCGACAGTTGCAGCGGCAAGGTCGGTGATGACATCTTCCAATCGGATGCGTTCAGCTTCGATGCAGTCGGCCCCACATAGGTCAGGGGCAAATAGAGCGTGAACGTGCTGCCTTGACCGGGCGTACTGCGCAACTGAATCTCGCCACCCAGCAAACTGGCCAACTCACGGCTGATGGCAAGCCCCAGACCCGTTCCGCCGTATTTGCGGCTGGTGCTGGCATCTGCCTGCTGGAATGCCTCAAAGATGATGCGCTGTTTATCGAGCGCGATGCCAATGCCCGAATCCGTAACCTCGAATGCGACCACGGACGCCGCCCCGCTCAGAATCGGATGATCTTCACTCCATCCTTTCGAAGCGACCGACACCGCGAGGCGCACCGAGCCATGCTCTGTGAACTTGAACGCGTTGGACAGCAGATTCTTCAGCACCTGTTGCAGACGCTTCGAGTCAGTAACCAGGCTTCGGGTGAGGTGCGGATCAGATTGCACCTCGAAAGCCAACCGCCTGTTTTCCGCCTCGTGACGAAATGGACGGGCCACCATTTCGAGCAGATTGGCAAAGAAGACTTCCTCCGCCTCAACCGAAACGGTCCCTGACTCAATCTTCGAGAGGTCGAGAATATCGCTGATCAAGTTGAGCAAGTCGGTTCCGGCACCGTGAATGGTGCGCGCGAATTCGACCTGCTTCGGTGTCAAGTTGTGATCAGGATTCTCGCTGAGTTGTTGGCCGAGAACCAGAATGCTGTTCAGCGGCGTCCGCAACTCGTGGGACATGTTCGCCAGGAATTCTGACTTGTATTTCGAAGTGAGGGCCAATTCTTTTGCCTTCTCTTCCAGAGCGCGACGGGCCTGTTCGATTTCCTGGTTCTTGCGTTCGACTTCAACGTTCTGTTCAGCGAGCTGTTGGGCTTTTTGCGCCAACTGCTCATTGGTCTGCTGCAATTCTTTCTGCTGAGTCTGCAGTTCGGCTGCCAGCTGTTGCGATTGCTTGAGGAGACCTTCGGTCTGCATCGTCGCCTCAATGCTGTTGAGCACGATGCCGATACTGGCCGTGAGCTGCTCCAGGAACGCGAGATGGGAAGCGGTGAAACTGCTCAACGATGCGAGTTCAATGACAGCCTTGACCCGGTCTTCGAAAAGCACCGGCAGGACGATGACGTTCTTCGGAACCGATTCGAACAATCCCGAACGGATCGGAACCGTCTTCTGCGGCAAGTCCGAAATGAGCATGCGGCGCTTTTCCGCCGCAACTTGCCCGACGAGTCCCTCGCCGATTCTCAAGCGGCGCAAGTGCCCAGCTTCGCCATCATCGGCGAATGCTGACAACAGTACCATTCCAGCTGATTCTTCGGTCTCCATTTGGTAGATCACGCCCTGTTGCGCATTAACCAAAGGAGCTAACTCAGACAGCAGCATGCGGCCGACCGTCGCCAGATCACGCTGCCCCTGCAGCATTCCTGTGAAGCGGGCCAGATTGGTCTTGAGCCAATCTTGTTCGGTGTTGCGGTCTGTCGTGAGGCGCAGGTTGTCAATCATCGTGTTGATGTTGTCCTTCAACTCCGCCACTTCACCGCTGGCCTCGACCTGAATAGAACGTGTCAGGTCACCCTTCGTCACAGCAGTCGCGACTTCCGCGATCGCGCGAACCTGGTTCGTCAAGTTGTCGGCGAGAAGATTGACATTGCCGGTTAGATCCTTCCACGTGCCCGCGGCGCCCGGCACATTGGCCTGACCACCGAGACGTCCTTCGACGCCGACTTCGCGTGCCACCGTGGTCACCTGGTCCGCAAACGTCGCCAGCGTCCCGGTCATGTTGTTGATGGTTTCTGCCAGGGCTGCGATTTCACCCTTGGCGTTCACCGTCAATTTTTGTGTCAGATCGCCGTTTGCAACGGCGGTAACGACTTTGACGATGCCGCGTACCTGCTCGGTGAGGTTGACGGCCATAACATTGAAACTGTCGGTAAGATCTTTCCATGTTCCGCCGACGCCCGGCACCTGCGCCTGGCCTCCCAACTTTCCGTCGGTTCCGACTTCGCGAGCCACGCGCGTCACTTCGGCGGCGAATGCATTCAGCTGATCCACCATGGTATTGATGGTGTTCTTCAGTTCGAGAATTTCGCCTTTCACGTCCACTGTGATCTTCCGCGACAAGTCACCGCGAGCGACAGCCGTCGTCACTTCGGCGATGTTTCTTACCTGGCCAGTCAAATTGCCGGCCATGGCATTCACTGAGTCGGTGAGATCCTTCCATGTGCCCGCAACGCCGGGAACGTTCGCTTGTCCGCCCAGTCGGCCTTCGCTGCCCACTTCGCGGGCCACGCGAGTCACTTCGGCCGCGAACGAGCGCAATTGCTCGACCATCGTGTTCAGCGTCTCTTTGAGCTGCAAGATTTCGCCGCGGACGTCTACGGTGATCTTCTTCGAAAGGTCACCGTTTGCAATTGCGGTCGCCACCTCGGCGATGTTTCGAACTTGACCGGTCAAGTTGCTGGCCATGAAGTTCACGTTGTCGGTGAGATCCTTCCACGTGCCGGCCACACCGGGCACTTGCGCCTGGCCGCCGAGCTTACCGTCGGTGCCGACTTCGCGGGCCACGCGCGTTACTTCGCCGGCGAACGCGTTAAGTTGATCCACCATCGTATTGATGGTGTTCTTCAGTTCGAGAATTTCGCCCTTCACGTCGACCGTGATCTTGCGCGATAGATCGCCACGGGCCACGGCTGTCGTTACTTCGGCGATGTTTCGCACTTGCCCCGTGAGGTTTCCGGCCATCGAGTTTACTGAGTCCGTAAGATCCTTCCACGTGCCGGCAACACCGGGAACCTGCGCCTGGCCACCCAGCTTCCCCTCGGATCCGACTTCACGCGCCACGCGCGTCACTTCGGCTGCGAACGCGTTGAGCTGGTCCACCATCGTGTTGATGGTTTCCTTGAGCAACAGAATTTCGCCGCTCACGTTCACCGTGATCTTCTTGGACAAGTCACCACTTGCGATCGCGGTCGACACTTCGGCAATGTTGCGGACCTGGCCGGTCAGATTGCTGGCCATTGAGTTCACCGAGTCGGTAAGGTCTTTCCACGTTCCACCAACTCCGGGGACAAGCGCCTGTCCGCCGAGTTTGCCGTCGGTGCCGACCTCGCGAGCCACGCGCGTCACTTCCGACGCGAATGAACGCAGCTGATCGACCATCGTGTTCATAGTGTCTTTCAGTTCGAGAATCTCACCTTTCACGTCGACGGTGATTTTGCGTGACAAGTCGCCTCGAGCCACGGCAGTGGCCACTTCGGCGATATTGCGCACCTGGCCCGTCAGGTTGTTGGCCATGAAATTTACATTGTCGGTGAGATCTTTCCATGTGCCGGCGACACCAGGAACCTGCGCCTGTCCGCCCAGCTTGCCTTCGGTACCGACTTCGCGCGCCACGCGCGTTACTTCTCCCGCGAATGCGTTGAGCTGATCCACCATGGTATTGATGGTGTTCTTGAGTTCGAGAATTTCGCCCTTTACGTCCACCGTGATCTTGCGAGACAAATCGCCGCGGGCCACGGCCGTCGTCACTTCGGCAATGTTTCGCACTTGGCCAGTCAGGTTGCCAGCCATCGAGTTCACGGAGTCGGTAAGATCCTTCCACGTTCCTGCGACACCGGGGACGTTGGCCTGTCCGCCCAAGCGCCCTTCCGTTCCCACCTCGCGGGCCACGCGCGTCACTTCACCGGCGAAACGGTTTAGCTGATCGACCATCGTGTTGAGGGTTTCTTTCAGCTGCAAAATTTCACCGCGCACGTCCACCGTGATTTTGCGCGACAAGTCGCCGCTGGCGATGGCCGTCGCGACTTCGGCGATGTTGCGAACCTGGCCTGTCAAGTTGCTGGCCATGAAGTTCACGTTGTCGGTGAGATCTTTCCACGTACCGCCGACGCCGGGTACCTGCGCCTGGCCGCCGAGCTTTCCTTCTGTTCCGACTTCGCGGGCCACGCGAGTTACTTCGCCGGCAAACGCGTTGAGCTGGTCGACCATCGTATTGATGGTGTCTTTGAGTTCAAGAATTTCGCCCTTTACGTCGACCGTGATTTTGCGCGACAAGTCGCCGCGTGCGACGGCCGTCGTAACTTCGGCGATGTTTCGAACTTGAGCCGTCAGGTTGCCGGCCATCGCGTTGACGGAGTCAGTGAGATCCTTCCAGGTTCCCGCAACGCCAGGCACAACCGCCTGTCCACCGAGTTTCCCGTCAGTACCAACTTCGCGCGCCACACGCGTCACTTCCGACGCGAACGAACGCAGCTGGTCAACCATCGTGTTGATGGCTTCTTTGAGCTGCAGAATTTCGCCGCGCACGTCCACCGTGATTTTGCGGGACAAGTCGCCGCTAGCAACGGCAGTCGCGACTTCTGCGATATTGCGCACCTGTCCCGTCAAATTGCTGGCCATGAGGTTTACGTTGTCGGTGAGATCTTTCCAGGTTCCGGCCACGTCGGGCACTTGTGCCTGGCCGCCCAACTTTCCTTCCGTTCCTACTTCACGCGCCACGCGTGTTACTTCCGCCGTGAACACGCCGAGTTGCTGAATCATCGTGTTGACGAGATTGGCGGAGCGCAGGAACTCGCCTTCCAGGGGACGTCCGTCTACGTCGAGTCTTACGGTCTGAGTCAGATCACCTTGCGCGACGGCAGCGATTGCGCGCGTAACTTCCGCCGTCGGTCGAAGCAAATCTTCGACCAGCGTGTTGACCGAAACTTCCATCTCGCCCCAAGCTCCTCGGGACTCGTGAAACCGTGTGCGTTCGCGCGTTTTGCCCTGCTTGCCGACGACTTGGCCAACGCGCTTCAACTCCTGCGCCATATGCTGGTTGGCTGCGACAATCTCGTTGAACGTGTCGGCAACTTTTCCTGCGAGCCCGACCCATGTCCCCGGGAGCCGCACGGTGAAGTCGCCATCTCGCATGGTCTGTAAGCTCGCAAGAATGACGGCAAGGTCCAGGGACTCATCCGTGGCTGCGGCTTTTGGCTTTCCATTGCGAGACCCGTTGTTCTTCAATACGGGAGGAGTTGTTTCAGCGGAGGCAGGTGGCGCTACTGCGGGATCGGTTCTCTTCATCTAGTCGTCCCCCGAAAAAGCAGTTCAGCTTGCAGGGCTACATTTCGGCAGTTATTCCGAAATCCGTCTGTAGGGCATCGGGCTTGTCTGTGTAGCGGTTTAGCCTTCCGCTTTGAGGGAGCACGCGTTCGATCCCAGCCGGCCAGAAAATGGCTAATCACCTAGACTTTATCCCTGCATTCGTACCATAGTGGCCGGACGACCCGCCCTAAGGTATTTCCTGTAGGCAGCTTGGAGTAAGATCCACTGAAGGCCGCCTGACCTGCGGAGTGCACGAAATCTCCTCGGATCAGCCTTTAAAGACGCGCCACGCTTACGTGCGGCGCAACCTTGAATGCCATTTTTCACCTCTAAAGCAGGCGGCAATAGCCCACAGGAGTGCTCGGGTCTCGCGGTGTGAGAACCGCGAACCCAGAAGAGAGAATCAGCTTTGGACCCTTTTTATACGATCGTAATTCCTGCCTACAACGAGAGCGCTCGTCTCGGAGGCACGCTAGAGCGCGTGTTAGCCTTTGTGCGCCAGCGAAATTGGGATGCTGAAATTATCGTAGTGAATGACGGCTCGTCCGATGACACTGCCGAAATCGTCCGTCGCTACGCCAGAAAAAACGAGATTTTGCGGCTTCTGGAAAATCCCGGGAATCGTGGAAAAGGCTACAGCGTGCGCAACGGCGTGCTCCATGCGCGGGGCGCGATTGTGCTCTTTACTGATGCCGACCTGTCTTCGCCGATTGAGGAAGCACCCAAGCTTCTTGAAGCGCTTGAGGATGGAGCCGATATCGCGATCGGCTCACGTTGGATGCGCAGCGAACTGCAGACCCAGCGTCAGTCCTTGGCACGACAAATCCTGGGCAGGGCGTTCAACTTATTTCTGCGAATCACGCTGCGGCTGGATTTCAAAGACACCCAGTGCGGCTTCAAAGCATTCCGGCGAAGTGCCGCGAAAACCGTCTTTCCTCTTCAGAAGATCGAGGGGTGGGGATTCGATCCTGAAGTTTTATTCCTAGCGCGCAAGTGCGGTTTCAAAGTAACGGAGGTTCCGGTGGTATGGAGTCACGACGCTGGAACGCGCATTAACCCGCTGGCAGATGGCACGCGCATGCTGCTCGAGGCTCTACTCATCCGTTGGTATGCATTGACGAGGAAATATAGTAGTTTCAATTCCTCCCCGGCTACGCGTGTTTTACCCGAGCGCCAACGCCGAGCGTCGTGACTCGTACGAGCAAAATTCCCACTCAAGCAACTAGATCGTTCATCCCAAAAGGCGCGCCAGACACCGGGTACGGGCTCTTCTGCCGCGGATTACCGCGTTCCCGGGATTGGACCAATGCCCGAGAGAACTTAGTCTCTTAGATATTTGGTCCAACAACCCTAATCAGGAGATGTCCAGCCAATTTATGAAACGAATAGTCTTTGTCATCACATTTGCTTTATGTTTTTGTTCATTCCTTCCCGCTCAAAGCAGTAGTGGACAGAGCGACCACATCGAGGTCGGAGCCTTTGCGGACTACTTCAACCTGTCTCGAACCAGTCCACATATCAATTTCGTGGGTGTCGGAGCACGCGCGGGGTTCAATGTACACCGCAATGTCCAAATCGAAGCCGAGATGAGTTACGACTTCGAACGTAACTTTACCAGCACGTTTTCCGACGGTATCAATACTCAATTGGTGCGAACCAGCCTTCGCCCGTTAACCGCTCTGTTCGGGCCAAAGTTTCAGACCAACGCCGGACCGTTTCGCGCTTTTGCTACGTTCAAAGCCGGATTCGTGAACTTCACCACCAGCAGCTCTGGCGTGTCCGCAGGATTCAACGGCGCCTTGGGAAGTGTGACCTCTGGAAACACGCGGGCAGCGATCTACCCTGGCCTCGGAGTGGAAGGATTTTGGGGACCGTTCGGGCTTCGTCTGGATGCTGGAGACAACATCTATTTTGACAACGGAACCCGGAATAACCTGAAGGTCACTTTTGGCCCGGTCTTTCGCTTCTAGACAGAGAACGGTCGCTTCTAGATATAGTGAACCGTGGCAAAAACAAGAGCGCGAAGAAAGATAAAAGCATTTTCTCGCGCTCAGGTTTTTTAATCGGGTAAGTTTGAAGGACACTGCCTCTTACATAGTGCTGATTCTGATATAGCGCCGGAGATCCGGAAGCGCACTGAGGATTACGTATCCAAGGAATCCGACGAATAGAACGCCAGCCGCAGCGGCTACGTTGGTGGCAATCGTTGTCGACTTTAGCATGATGAAAACCTCCGAGAGACGGAGATTGGATGCTTCTTCCGCGCTCGAGGTAGCCTGTCGCAGTCCCCGCCGCACTGATCTGCTCGCTTTTTTGCCCTCAACGATTCCTACAGTCATTCCTCGGATCAACTAGTCAGCAGACCTGATGGGCTCATCAACGCGCCACCTCTATCTTCGGGTCAGGGATTGCGCCGAGAACTTGGGGTCGAGTCGCGCTAATGATGGGCAGTATTCGATCCAGGCACGCGGCGCAAATCAAGCACTCATTTGAAAATCACTCGAGGGAGTTCTCAACATGGCAGGAAAGCACACCGCCGTATTTGGCATTTACCCGTCTTACACGAGCGTCGAAATCGGAGTGGACGCGCTCAGAACCGCCGGCTTCAGCAATGCGGACATCTCTGTACTGTTCCCCGAGAGCGCAGGCACCCGAGACTTTGCTCACGAGAAAAACACAAAGGCGCCAGAGGGTGCAACGACCGGCGCGGGAACAGGCATCGTCCTCGGGGGAACCATGGGATGGCTTTTAGGAATTGGGGCCCTCGCGATTCCGGGCGTGGGCCCATTTATTGCGGCCGGTCCAATCATGGCGGCCATGGCTGGCGCGGGCGTTGGTGGTGCGGTTGGCGGGATCGCGGGAGCCCTGATTGGCATGGGGATTCCCGAATACGAGGCCAAGCGCTACGAGGGCCGTGTGAAGGATGGAGGCATTCTTCTGTCGGTTCACACGGATAGCTCTGACTGGATCAAGCGGGCGAGGGAAGTATTGAAAAACACCGGCGCTCAAGATATTTCCTCAACGGGCGAAGCAGCCTCGGATGACACCGCTCCGGATGTGCGACTACCGCGCGCAGTCTAGCAGCGATGCGATGGTTAACCACTATTAACTCGGAAGCCTGCTGGGCAATCGTCGCTACGTCGGTTGCCCAGCATATTAACTGAACAATGCAGCGGGTTGTTAACCACGGGTTACGCGAGAGGAGAGCAACTATGGAAAGCCGAAAAAAATGCGCACACAAGAACTGCAACTGCATGGCTGCGGCCGACAGCAAATACTGCAGTCCTCATTGTGAGTCCGCGAAAAACACAACGGAGATCGCTTGCGAGTGCGAGCACCCCGAGTGTGCGGGGAAAATCTCGTAGAGCGGCAGCACCGCGCTCAGCCGAATTGAACTGGAGGTCTGGCATTTGGTTCGCGCTCCGAACTCTGCGACTTCCTCGAAATCGTCGACGTTCATCGCAGTCGCCTTGACGATCGCGGTGCTCTTCTACGGTCGCCATATTTTTATTCCTTTAGCGTTGGCACTGGTTCTTAGCTTCTTGCTCACGCCATTCGTGGGCCTGCTCGAGAAATGCCATCTGAGACGCACACCCGCGGTCGTACTCGTTCTGGCAATTTGTTTTGTATCCGCGGGCGTTGTGGGCTGGGCGGTCGCGAATCAACTATTAGAAATCACGGCCCACATCGTGGATTACCGAGCCAATCTTGATGACAAAATCCAGTCCCTTCACGCTCCCGATCACGGCGTTCTCGGGCAAGCAACTTCCACCGTGCGGGAACTAAATAAAGAATTGGCAGCCGCGCCCCAGCAGGCCGCGGCAGCGCGAGAGAGATCTCGAGACAGTAACGCGGCGCAATCTCGTCCCATTCCGGTGCAGGTAGCAGCACCCCCATCAAGTTTTGCGCAGGATCTGCGCGAGCTTCTCGGCCCGCTGTCCGGCACCCTCGAAACGAGCGGAGCCGTCATCGTCTTCACGGCGTTCATGCTGGTTAAGCGAGAAGACCTTCGCAATCGCCTGATCCGATTGGGTGGGCAGGGACAGTTGAATGTCATGACTCAGGCACTGGACGACGCCAGCCATCGCCTCAGCCGGTATCTGATGCTGCAATTTCTGATCAATTCAAGCTACGGCGCTCTTTTCGGCTTGGGCCTGTATTTGATCGGAGTGCCACATCCATTGTTGTGGGGTACGCTAGCGGCTCTGCTACGCTTTGTGCCTTACGTGGGCACATTAATCGCAGCCGCTTTCCCTGTAGCGATTGCGCTCGCGGTGTTTCCTGGGTGGGCTCACGCGCTTCTGACTTTCGGCCTATTCTTGATCCTTGAATTGATCATCGTGAATATAGTCGAGCCGTGGATTTATGGCGCGCATACCGGCATTTCGTCTTTCGCCATTCTCGTGGCGGCTGTTTTCTGGACGACACTGTGGGGACCAGTCGGATTGATTCTCTCCACTCCATTGACCGTATGCCTGATGTTGATCGGACGTTACGCTCCGCAGTTAGGTTTCCTCGAAGTCTTGCTAGGTGACGAGCCCGTACTCAGCGCGCAAGAGATCTTCTACCAGCGCCTTCTGGCAATGGACCAGGACGAGGCGAGGCGCATTGTCGAGACTCACCTTCAGGAACATTCGCTCGAAAGCTTGTATGAATCCGTTCTGATTCCTGCCCTGCGACTCGCCGAAGAAGATCGCCATATGGACGCCCTCGGCACCCGCACGAGCGAATTCATTTATCAAGGCACACGGGAATTGATCGAAGACTTGGGCGACCGTTTCGAAAAAGAAGACGCAGAGGCAAAGACTGTCGAAGGTGAAAGCGAGACAGTGCGTTCTCCGACTCCGAATGTGGGAATTGTTTGCTTGCCCGCAAGGGACGAAGCGGACGAACTGGTAGGAATGATGTTGAGCCAGTTACTCCGGCGATCCGGAAACGGCGTTCATTATCTCCCGATCGGCACTGTCGACGATATGCTGGAGCAGGTGTCGCGCGGTAACTATCGCATCACTTGTGTGTCGGCGCTTCCGCCGTTCGCGGTTGGGCAGGCACGTTCCCTGTGCAAACGGCTGCGCGCAAGATTTCCTGACTTGGCGATCGTTGTCGGCTTGTGGGATTTCGCTGGCGGAGTGCCCAAAGCCCAGGAGCGGGTCGGACCCAGTTGCACCGACGCGGTCGCAACAACCCTCACCGAAGCGATGTTGCAGGTTCGCAGGCTTGCCAAGACAGTGCAGACAGATCATGCGGATGCGGTCACAAGCTGCAATTCCGCGGCACGATGAATCCGCTCCCGTGCCAAACTTCCGCATCCTAACGTCCTCGGGTTTTTGCTGTAGACCAAGGTCAAAAGACTGCATAGCGAAATTTCGCGATCTGCGGAAATAGTCGCTTCCTTCAAAGCAACCACTAACGTCTAAGTTCTTCTGGAATCAGGCCTTCCCGTTCTGGACCTCGGCTTGCATTCAATACAAGTCGCGCCGCGATACTCACTCTCTCTGAATGAGGTGCATCATGACTGAGGACAAGGATTGGCGGGAACTCTGCAAGGAAGCCGCTACTGAGATGGACCCGGAAAAGTTGATGGATCTTATTTCCAGCATCACCAAAGCGCTGGACGAGCGCGACAGTTCGACGGAATCCTAACCCTCATAGCACGAGCGACACGCTGCGCGGTGGGTACGCCGTAGCTGATCTCTGATCGAAGACACAATCGCTCCGTCGCAACATAAACACGAAACCGTCAATCATGGGCGCGGCCTTCGGCTGTCCGGGCCGAGGCCGCGCTCATCTTCGTAATTCTTACTTGTGAGGCTTTTCTTTTGGTGGGGCCGGGGTTCGCGGTGCCTCCCTTTGTTGCAATCGCTGTTGTTGCTGCGTGTGTTTCTCTTGCATCTGCTGCGTTTGTTGCTGATGCCTCTGCTCTGTTTGCTGCCTTCGGGCATCATTGGCTTTATGCTGTTCCAGCCTCTGATGTTCCTGCTCCTGCCGCTGCTGCAACTTCTGCCGCTCCTGACCCTGCTTCTGCTGCAGTTTCTGCTGTTGCTGCTGGTACCTCTGGTCTAACTTCGGATTTCCGGTGTTCGGAGCACCAGGCCGCTCAATAGGCGGCAAATCCTTCGCGTGCGTTGGATTCGATGCAGGGTGTCCGCCATTCTCCCCGCGGGAGTGATTCCCTCCCCGGTTCGCAGGCGGATTGTATGGACCGCCGGCTTCTCGCGCTGCGACTGCTTCGCGACCACGGAATGCTCCCGGCCTGGCGGTCGCCGCAATTGGAGGTCTGCCATGGTTGGAAGAAGCGCGCAACTCGCGGTTCCCTCGTGCAGCCTGAATATGTTGCATCTGGACGGACACAGGTGGGATATGCCGCTCACGCATCGCCTGTTCATCGCGAGCGCTGGGGCGCGCATTGATCCCGCCGTTGCCGCCGTTGTAGCTGACCCGATTTTCTGTGCGGTTGACGATTGTCTCGTTGTAAACGTTATGAATGTTCGTGACATTCACGTTCACCACGGCGCGGTTGTAGAAAAATCGCCCGTTGTCCCATCGCCCACCTACGAAGCCTTCGCCGAAGTAACCAAATCCGTAGTCAATGCCGCCATAGAAGCCAACCAGAGGCCCCCAGTATCCCTCATAAAACAGGAAGCGACCGTCGGCCCAACCCCAATACGGCGGCGTCCAGAGATACCCAACTTCTGGAGCCAGCACCCATGTGCCCGGCACCCAATAGTAATCACCATCGTCGTCGCTCCAAGCCCAATAGCCAGGAGTCCAGATATAGCCATCCCCGGGACAGACCGGTTGCTCGTATACGGGCAACGGGGGTGGACCGAAGCTGACCGAAATGCCGACTTGTGCGAACGAGGCCGAAGACATGGCCAGCACTACGAATGCGAACAGCACTACCGCACGAATGGAAGGAATACGCATTGCACTCTCTCCTGTCCGATCTCCTCTCGCTTACCCGTTTTTACTTTGCCACTGCGGGCTGCGCGGGCTGATCGGTAGACTTTCTCGGCGCGACCGCTACTCTGATCGTCGGCTCGCTTGGCCAACATTTTTCCGCGGGCTCAGAGTGAGCCCTTGCGGAGTGTTTAGAGGTGGAAGTCTGTCGAGAGGTTGCGCGCAAAACTACGCATTCGCCGGGCGAACCAGTCCGAACAAAGTAGACGCTGCAGGAACGTCCCAGCCAGCTTACAGGCTCAGACCGATGGTGCTTCTCGGCTATCCATCGTAAGAACAATGATGGCGAGTGCAAGCCTCAAGAAATCAAACGTGGCCTGCCGCCAGGCGGTGAGCCATGCCGGCCCCTCTGAACGGAATTGCAAGTCTGAAACTTTGTTCAGTTCTTCTACTCTTCAGTTTGTTCGACACAGCAGCTCCTGCACAGACCAGTCTGAATGACATTCACATAGAACCGATAGCGAGCGGCTCGGTCATCGCAGGCAAGGTAAGTTCCAGCAAGTCGTTCGGACACCTCATCAGAAGGGATGTGAACCTGGTGCTCGTGCCCGTCAGTGTGACCGATACCAATCAGCGCTTGATCAGCGGTTTGGGTCCGGAGAACTTTCAGATTTTTGAAGGTAAGAAGCCGCAAGAGATTCGGCACTTCTCGAGCGAAGACGTGCCCGTTTCGGTGGGAATCATTATGGACTCGAGCGGCAGCATGAGTGACAAAATGAATCGCGTTCGCGATGCTGTAAAACAATTCTGCGAAGCTGCCAATCTCGAGGATGAATTTTTCATGATTACGTTCGCCGATCAGCCTCGCTTGACGGCAGATTTCACTTCCAGCCCCGATGACATCGAAAAGGAGATGCTCTTCACTCAACCAAGAGGAAGAACCGCTCTGCTCGATGCCATCTACATGGGGTTGGTCAAGATGAAAGAGGCGAAGTACAGTAAGAAAGCCTTGCTGATTATTTCCGACGGCGGCGACAATCATAGCCGCTACAGCGAGAAAGAAGTGAAGGCCGCGGTCAAGGAATCTGACGTGATGATTTACGGAATCGGAACCTTTGACCGCTACGTTCCGACGATTGAAGAATTTCGCGGCCCGGGTCTATTGGCGGAGATTGCCGAACCGACCGGCGGCAGAGCATATTCTCTCGAAAATGCAGCTGAACTCCCAGTGGTAGCTCGTCGCATTAGTGTGGAACTGCGAACCCAGTACGTGCTGGCCTATCATCCACAAGCTGCGCCCCATGATGGGAAATGGCACACGATTCGAGTCAAGCTACGACTGCCCAAAAAGTGGCCCTTCTTCCAGGCCCATGCCCGAACTGGATATTACGCGTCCGGAGGAGGATAGCGGCATGAGGACCCGGTAGCACTTCGTTACGGCATTCGCTGTATTGATGAAGCGAGAGTCCTCCGTTTAAGTTGGTCCGGTAAGAAATCTTGGGCAATCATGGGTTAGCGTCGCAGCGCGACATTCGGACCCTCACGATTGCCTATTTCCCGAACTGAGCGATTCTGCCATGGATGGCGCCGGCCGGGAGTTACTTTCGCAAAGGAGACAAAAAGAAATGAGAAGGTTGGTAAAGATTCTGTTTGCGCTTAGCCTGCTAACCTCTTTTGCCCTGGTCGCCCAAGACACCATGAAGCAGGACAACATGAAGGCGGGCGCCTCGATGAAAGCGGCCAGCATTCAGGGCAAAATCAGCGATGACGGAAAAACATTTGTCAGCGACAAGGACGGCAAGAGTTGGACCATCAGCAATCCCGAGGCGGTCAAAGGCCACGAGGGACATCACGTCATCCTGAAAGCACATGTCTCTGCCGATACCAATGAGGTAAACGTCGTATCGCTTAAGATGGCGGGAGACACTATGAAGAAGGAAAGCTCACCGAACTAGTCTCGTAAGTCGCTTCCCCCCAAGGCCAGCAATAGTGCTGGCCTTTTTTATTTGCCGGGATCATTTCTTGAAGACGTAGAAGTTTTTTTCGTCGGCCAAGGTCTCGATTTCGATACCTTTCGCAATCGCGCCTCGATGCACAGCGGAGCGAACATTCGCCAAACCAATCTCAACATTGGCAAGCGGAATCTCCAGCGCTGAACCCCGGGGCACGGCATCGAGTTCGTCCATTATCCCTTCCACCAGATCGTGGTGCTTCCCCCTCCGACCCCTTCTCAGGCTTGAGAGGGCGACCTGCCGATACTTAAGGCTCGTTGGAAAATTCGACTTGTCTCCTTTAGGCATGAACCGTTCCTCCATTACTCTTAATTTTACAATACTAGAGTATTGACTTTGTGTCAATAATTTTATACTGTATTTATACGTTAACGATAACTGTACGATTACGATACAATGACGTACTCAAAAAGGATTGTTCTGCGTGCCGCGATTAGTCGACATACGAACTGAATATTCCCACCTATTTTTAGTGGAACCTCTATGCTCGAACCAGTTCGAGAGAGTGGTTTCGCAACGAAGACAGGCGGGAATGTATGAAGAAGAAGCACAGCGCGAAAGCTGAAATCAAAGTGATCACTGACCCGAAAAAGCTGGCATGGCTGCAAGTAGAAATTGAAAAGCGAAAGATCAGAGCGCTTAGAGTGACACGTCGAAACGCGCCGGTTTCACCGAACAAATGATTCCCCGAAGGAATCTTTTTTTCATTCTGGTCGTGAAGGGCGAATATAGATGGAGATCCAACCGATCTCAAACAATGCAGGAATCCGTCGATACGTTCTGGCGATACTGGCCGCAGTCAGCGCGCTGGTTCTCCGGAGACTGCTCGCACCGATGATGGGAGAGCAAAACGCGTACCATACCGCGTGGTTGGCAGTAGTTTTTTCGGCATGGTATTGTGGCGTCGGCCCCGCGATCCTTACGGTTCTTCTCGATTTAGTGGGTATCTGGTACTGGTTTCTCCCGCCGGGCAATTCGTTTCACCTCGTGGACCCCAAAACCGCAATCTCTGGGATGCTTGGGTTTCTGGTCTTCTCGTGCTTCATCGTTGCGCTGGGCGAGGGACATAGGCGAGCCCTCGCCAAGAGCCGATGGGCAGAAGACGAGTTGCGAAATGCTCACGGTGAACTTGAACGCAAAGTACAGCAGCGCACCGCAGAATTGAGCAGAGCGAATGAGAACCTGAGGGAACTCTCCGGCCGACTGCAACAACTGCGCGACGAAGAGCGAAGGCACCTCGCCCGCGAATTGCACGATAGCGTTGGACAAATGCTTGCCGCATTGAGCATGAACTTGGCGAAAGTGCGCTCGCAAGGCGACCGGCTCGACCCGGCCGCAATGAGGGCACTGGTTGAAAATGTAGGGATCGTCGATCAGATTACCAAAGAGATTCGCACCATCTCACACCTGCTGCATCCCCCTCTGCTCGATGTAGCCGGCCTCGCATCCGCTGTTCGCTGGTATGTGGACGGTTTCTCAGAGCGCAGCAAGATCAACGTCAATGTCGAGATTCCAGCAGACGTGAGCCGGCTTTCCAATGAAATGGAAATTACGATCTTCCGCCTGGTGCAGGAATGTCTGACGAATATTCATCGCCATTCCGGAAGCGACACCGCGACCATCGTGATCCGCGAAGAGGACCATAGAGTCGTCGTCGAAATAAAAGACGCAGGCAAGGGCATCTCCCTGGAGAAGCAGCTGGAGTTGAGCTCTGATCGAACTGGCGTGGGTTTTCGCGGCATGCGAGAACGCTTGCGGCAATTGGGCGGCGAGTTGGACATCCAGTCGGACGGGCGCGGTACAGCAGTGCGGGCCCGGCTTCCAATCCAATCAGACACCAGTGCGGTTATGGAGCAAGAACGAGCCTCCTGAATACCCAAGGAAGCCCATTCCTCGCAACTATGGCTATTTCGGCGAGCCAGAACTATACAGCTCGACCTCTGATGTTCTGCACTTTCTCTTTGATCGAGTCACGAACTTCTGCGCCACTCGTCGGCGCAAACAGAATGGCCGCTCCAATGCCGACACCCAATCCGGCCGCGAAGCTCAAGGCGTTGCGCATCGTGTGGTCACGAGGTTGAATCATCCCCCGGCCGCGGTCCACCAAACCCGAAGCACGATTCGACGCTTCGTCTACAAACCCCGAAACACGATCCGCCGCTCGATCCACCTGCACGGAATACTGATCCAATACGCAGGCTGCAGTCTTCAACAACGCTTTATACAATCTATTCAAATCGAACCTTCCTTTCTGATCCGAGGGAGGTGGACTCCGAGGGACTCGAATGAAACCGAAGTTAAGACAGTCGGATCATGCGCCAACTCAGGCGGCACTCCGGCCCATCACAAAATGCAGAATCAAGGAGATGACCGCGAATACCAGCAACAGGTGAATGAGTCCACCTGCTACGTGGAACACGGTGAATCCGCCAAGCCATGCGATCAGCAGTACTACAAACAAGATCGTCCAGATGCTCATTATCTTTCTCCTCGCAGATCAGCGTCGCAGCCCCTAACGGCTCTTGCGCCATCAGGTCGCGCCAAACAAAGCGTAGGCTCAGACCCTCGGCGTGTCATTACGGGACATCTGGTAGCCGCCGGTTTATATGGCTGTACGCCTTTGCAGTTACGGGCATTCTTTCTTGGAAGCCGTGGGCCGTTATTTGGCAACTAAGTATTCTGCGGTCATTTGCAATCACGGCTTGCACAGGTTGCTTCGAGGAGCATCTACATGGCAGACTGCCTGACGCCAGTATCGGCGACGAAGAGATCGGCGCGAATCCTATGAGGCGTTCCCCCAAAGTATTGCTCGTCTGCTTGGCGCTCGCCCTGGTGATCGCCCTGCCCCGAAAGTCCAGGGCCTATTCGGTTTTAACGCACGAGGAGGTCGTGGACCTGTTGTGGAAAGATGACATCGAGCCTCTGCTTAAGAAACGTTTCCCGGCGGCGACGGAGGATGATCTTCTCAAAGCCCACGCTTTTGCATACGGTGGCTCGCTCATACAGGACATGGGCTACTACCCTTTCGGCAACAAATACTTTAGCGACTTGACTCACTATGTGCGCAGCGGAGATTTCATCCTCAACCTCGTCAACGAAGCATCTGACTTGAACGAGTACGCTTTCGCGCTTGGCGCCCTCGCGCACTACTCGTCGGACAACGTTGGACACCCCGTCGTAAACCGAGCCGTGGCTCTGGAATTTCCAAAACTCAGAAAAAAGTTCGGCAACGAAGTGACCTATGCTGACAATCCCAAGGCTCACATCCGCACGGAGTTTGGCTTCGATGTCACCCAGGTAGCCAAGAACCGCTACACCTCCGATCGCTATCACGATTTCATTGGATTCGAAGTATCAAAACCCGTTCTGGAACGCGCCTTCCAAGACACCTATGGCATTCCGCTCAGCGACGTAATTTCGAACGAAGACCTGGCGATAGGAACGTTCCGGCGCGCGATCAGCCACATTTTGCCCGAGATGACGCGAGTGGCGCTGCTAGCTCGAAAAAAAGAACTGGTCGCCGAGACTCCCAATTTCAATGCCCGCAAATTTCGTTACTACTTGTCGCGAGCGGACTACCAGCGGGAATGGGGCAAGGGATACCGGCGTCCGGGATTTGGTACGCGTGTGCTAGCCTTTTTTCTGAAGTTCGTTCCAAAGGTGGGACCGTTTAAAGCCCTCGATTTCAAGATTCCGACTCAGAAGACAGAGGACCTCTACATCGCGAGTGTGAACCATACGCTCGATAATTATCGGGGTCTTCTTTCGGAAACCAAAGCGAAGCAGCTCCACCTTGCCAACACCGACTTTGATACCGGGCGCATGACGCATGCAGGCGAGTACGTTCTGACCGATAAATCTTACGCTCACCTACTGGATCAGTTAGCACAGCACAACTTTGAACAGATCACGCCGGGGCTCCGCGAAAACATCTTGGCTTTTTATGAAGATCCCAATGCTCCGAACGCGACCAAACACAATGCGGTGGCCTGGCAGAAAGCACAAAATCAATTGGAAAAGTTAAAGGCGGCTCCGCAATCCACATCGATTCAGATCTCCACGCTCCCGTAAGAAACATGCTGGCCATTTCGCTCTCAGCTATGTCGCATTGAGTCTTTAGTCCCAACCTTCGCACCTTGCGCCGCAACTAAGTTCAGTAAGGTGACCAAAAAATCGCGATGCGTGAGTCTTTGCGCATCGCAAATGGATGGAGGAGTACTTCATGGCAGACGATATGGAGAAGAACCGACAGCAAGGTGGACAGCCTGGACAACAGAGCAACCAGCCCGGGCAGCAGAACCGCCAAACCGGTCAAGGTGGCCAGCAGAGCGGACAGCCCGGACAGCAGAAAAAGGGCGGCCAGGGCGAGAACGAAGATAACGAGAACCAGGACCGGCAGCGCCGCGCCTCGTAATTAAGGCCGGAGATCGATTTGAAGTCCCGGCTCCATGGGCCGGGACTTCGTTTAAAGTCTTCCCCCTCAGCACCATCGATAAACCGCTGGAACCCTCCAAAAAGCACCGCCCAATCTTTGACGATCACTTTCCTAAGCAGAGCGTTCGGAGTGACTGTCGCTTATGCCGTCGCGTTCTCCGTGGGATGCTTCACGCTCTACATCGAGATTGCCAAGAATGCATCGGCCGGCACATGCGCCTGGCGATCGATCCGGGAATATTCGCGATTCCGAACTTTGTTCTGAATTCGTAACAAGAAAACGGTATTCCGCCCCACGTTCGATCGCTAGGCCAAGATGTTCGGGGCTTGTGCCGGGCTTTGCTTGACACGCCATGCCGTTTGGCGTATTTTTCGGCCACTTATACCAGAACCTAATCGCTGTCTCTTCCCCGATACAGCACTGATGAAGGAGTGCGCTGGTGCGAAACGCTCGGCGCGCTTCTATCACTATTAGTTGGTATAGTGCGCCACCGTTCGCACTCCTTCGGCAATAGATTCAGGGGCCCCAACGACAAGACGCAAACGGTTGTGAGGTCAGCAAAGTTGACGACCGCCACCATCTATCACCCACGGATGATTTCCGTCCCCGTCAGCCCGTATTGTGAGCTGGCACGGTGGGTGCTTGACGCTCGCGGAATTCCCTACGTTGAGGAGTGCCACGCACCGGTGTTCCACGCACTCGCCACGAGTAGATATGGCGGTCGGAACACTGTCCCGGTCCTCGATACCGGTGAAGCCGCTCTTCTCGATGCTCGCGCCGTCGTCAACTATTACGAGCCGCGTGCTCCCCACAATCAGAAGTTGTACCCGGCGGATCTCGCTTCGGAGACAGAGGCCCGCCAGCTTTTCGATTTCTTATTCGACACCTTCGGAGTAGCGGCGCGCACCTGGGCCGATGCCTACATGTTGCCGGTGCGATCCAGCACGGCGCATGCCTGGATCGATCGCGTGCCGTGGTGGGAGCGACTCGGAGTTTACGCTTTCTACCCTTTGCTGGCCGCGTCCGTGCGCCGCTCCCTTCCCCTGAAGCCGGACGGCATTACTCAGGAACAGAAAATCATCGAAGCTGCATTGGCGAAGGTGGAAGCCCGGCTTTTCGATGGCCGTCGCTTTCTGATGGGAGATACCTTCACCGCGGCCGACCTCGCCCTCGCAGCCCTGGCAGCTCCGATCATGATTCCAGCGCAATACGGCGGTCCCATGCCCGCGCTCGATCAGTTGCCAGCGGAAATGCGAAAAACAATCGAGACGTGGCGAGCCCGTCCCGCGGGCCAGTTTATTTTGCGCCTCTACGCTGAGAACCGCCCGCAACGTGTACCGGATCTGGTCGCTCTCGGCAAACACGGCTCGGGTCGCACGTTCAAAGACAGGCTCCTCAACTTTCTGATTCGTCCCGGCATCTTGCGCCCTGTGTTTACCCTGCTACGGAAGATTGCCCCGATCCTCCTCTTCGGGAAAACTGCGATCGTCACGCGCTTCAACGACGTGGTCGAGGTTTTAAAACGAGACACCGACTTCACCATCGGCCCGATCAACGCGAGCAAGATCGATCAGATCGACGGCCCATTCATTCTGGGCATGGATGCCTCCCCGCAATACACAACCGAGAAGACGGCACTCCTAGAAGCTGTCCGTCGAGACGATCTTGAGGACATTCGACAGTTCGTGGCGGAATCTGCCAGCGCGATGCTTGATGCGGCCCGCCCACAGGGACGGATCGACGTCGTGAACGGATTCGCGCGTGTCGTGGCTCTGCGCGTCGTGGGCTCCTACTTCGGAATGCCGGGACCCGACGATCCCACGATGATGCGATGGATGCGAGATATTTTTCACTACATCTTCGCAGATCTGACGAACAGTCCCAGCGTTTTGCAGGACGCTCTCAATTCCGTCGGCGAGTTGAAGAAGCACATGGACGCAGAAATTGCGGCGCGCAAGGCTAGCGCTCACCGAGACCACGGTGACGACGTGCTCGGCCGTTTACTCGCCTTGCAGGATGCCGCGCATCCCTGGCTCGACGACCACGCCGTGCGCCGCAACCTGAGCGGAAACATCGTTGGTGCAGTAGATACAACTTCGAAATTTGTGGCCCTCGCAATGGATGAGCTATTGCGGCGACCCAGAGCCATGGCCGATGCGCGCGTCTGTGCCTTAAAGGGCGATGTGGAGGCAGTCCGACATTACGCTTGGGAGGCAGTACGCTTCAACCCGCATCACCCGCTTCAGGTGCGCTTCTGCGCGCACGACACGACAATTGCCCAAGGTCAGAAGCGATCGAAGGCTATTCCCGCGGCGACCCACACTTACGCCGCCACGCTGTCGGCGATGTTCGATCCCGAGGTGTTCGCCAGCCCAAACGAATTCAACGGCAAGCGCGAAACCGAGTATCTGCATTTCGGCTATGGCATGCACGCTTGCTTCGGGAAGGCGATCAATGGCGTGCAGATACCGGAATTGGTGGCCGCATTGTTACGACTTCCGAACCTGCGTCGCGCGCCCGGAAGTGCCGGCCAAGTATTGTATGACGGTCCTTTCCCGAACCGCCTGGTGCTGGAATTTGATTCCTGAGGAATGGAGGTTGACGAGATGACTCACACCGTTCTCACATTCGTGACCAAGGTCAAGCCGGACCAGGCCGCCAGTCTGGGCAAGTTGCTCGATCAAATCGGCACGAATCCCGAGACAAACGCCTACGTTCCATTCCGCTCTCTGAATCGCTTGCACTTCGGCAGCTTCGTGCTGCACCAGTCTCCTGACTATGGTCCGTACCTGGTATTTGAAAACAACTTTGATGGTGTCCTGGAAGACTACCTCGGTGATTTGTACACGCTGGCGGCAAATGGTCTGCACCAGATTTACAGCTGCTGTCTGGACTATTCGGTTACCAGTGCGACCGATCGCCAGGGAATGCTGAGCTACCTGACCGCACACGTTGTACGGCCGAACGCCTACCACGTTGGCAATACCGGCCGCTGTGCCGAGCGCATTTCACAGGAGCGCGATCTTCGCGCAACGCTGGAACAACAGGCCGACAGCCTTGTTCGACGTGGCAAGGCTACGACGGCGCAAGGTGTGCTGACCGCACTGCAGCAGTTTGTCCGCTCCGATCCCAGATTCTCGTGGGTAATGTCGCCCGCTGGTCCGCGAGAGACTTCCGAGCAGATATTCGCCGCTTGGTCGAAGTTGATCCTGGTTGGTGTGTTAGCCGTCGTTCTGTTACCACTCTGGCTGTTTCCCGCCATTATTTTGGTCCTGGTGCTCCGCTACAAAGAGAGCACAGACTCAGTGCAAGCCGACTCCGCTGACTCCGATAAGGTCACCAGTCTCCTGGAAACAGAGAACCACACTGCGAGTGTGCAGAACCACATGGCCAGCATCACCATCGTGAAACCCGGCTGGCTCCGCCGTTCTACTCTGTGGCTGGTGCTGTGGGCGGTGAACCTCCTTGCTCGGGCTCGAGCGACTCATGGCGAGTTAAGCGGCATTCCCAGCATTCACTTCGCGCACTGGTCGATGATCGACAACGGCCGACGTCTGCTCTTCCTCAGCAATTTCGACGGCAGCTGGGAGAACTATCTCGATGATTTCATCGACAAGGCTAGCGATGGACTGACCGGAGTGTGGAGCAACACCATCAATTTTCCCCGCACATACTTTTTGATCTTCGGTGGCGCTACCGACGGCCCTCGCTTTAAGGCCGTAGCGCGCGACAGTCAAACCGTCACCAACGTCTGGTACAGCGCGTACCGCGAGCTGAGCGTCCAGGGTATTGATAACAGCAGCAGCGTTCGTGAGGATCTCATGAATGCCGCCGATGCCGCCACCGCGCAGGCATTACTGCGACGCCTGTAAGAATCGAGGATTGAGCCATGGCAGAACTCGAACGCAAAGATATTCAAGGCATAGTCGTGAGCGCCTACAAGCATCTGCCGTGCGCAGCCTACGTTCTGCTGCGCGTGAGCAACCCGGCGGCCACGCGTCAATGGATTGCCGATCGTCTCCCCGAGATCATGGCATCGGAGGCGAAACACGAGAGTCGTTCCGTCAACCTCGCGTTCACGTATACCGGTCTTCAAAGCCTGGCCCTGAAGCAGGACGCGTTGGATGGCTTCTCCTTTCCCTTTCAAGAAGGCATGGACGCGGAATACCGATCCAAGCTCCTCGGCGACACCAACGAAAATGCTCCCGCCGGTTGGGACTGGGGCGCGGGGGCGAATCCTGTTGACATCCTTTTGCTGATATTTGGAAGGGATGAAAAAACAGTGGACGCGGAACTCCAAAAGCAACAGGCGGCGTTCGCGACCGGCGGACTGGCAATCGTGAAAATTCTTCGGGCAGGGCGCCAACCCAACACGAAAGAGCATTTCGGCTTCGCGGATGGAATTGGCCAACCCGTCATGGAAGGAACAGGAAACAAGCAGCGCCAGTTGGAGCGGACTCATCACGCCACCGAGCTACCCGTGGGCGAATTCCTTCTAGGCCATCCGAATGTTTATGGTGTCATTGCGCCCAGTCCGGCGGTTAAGCCCGAAGAGGATCCTCAGCAACTGCTCGCGGTCATTCCTCCCGATGCGACGGGATTAAACGCAGAAGCCGGTATGCACGACTTCGGCCGCAACGGCAGCTACCTTGTCTTCCGCCAGTTGGCCCAACGAGTTAGCGCGTTCTGGAATTTTCTGGACAAAGCAAGTTGTAAAGCCGATGGCACGAGCGATCCCGCGGCGCGCGATCGCCTCGGCGCGAAATTTGTCGGCCGTTGGAAGAGCGGCGCTCCCCTGGTTCTTTCGCCAGACCGCGACGATCCCAAACTTGGAAACGAAAACAATTTCACCTACTTCGACAAAGATCCGCACGGGGTCGCTTGTCCGATCGGCTCGCACATCCGGCGGTCGAATCCCAGGGATTCTCTGGGCCCCGATGCGCCCACGGCGCTGAAGTCGGCGAACCGTCACCGCATCCTGCGTCGCGGACGTTCTTATGGACACCATCTGGAAAATCCGCTCGTCGACGATGGCGCGGAACGCGGCCTGCATTTTATCTGCCTGAACAGCGACCTCGAACGTCAATTTGAGTTCGTGCAGCAAACCTGGATTAACAATCCCGTCTTCTCCGGCTTGTACGAAGAGGTTGATCCTCTCGTCGGCGACATCGCGAAAGGCAACAAGCTCTTTACTGTCCAGAGCGAACCCTTGCGTCAGACAGTTCAGAACTTGAGCCGCTTCGTCGTGGTAAAGGGTGGCGCATATTTCTTTTTGCCCAGCTTCCGTGCTTTGAACTACCTTGCAAAGCTCAAGTGAGACTGACGATGATGAAGCAAAACGCCGCATCCAGCCCGGTTTTGATCACGTTCCCTCCCAGCCTCGACAGCGAACTGGGAAGGTTCCTGATGCAACACTATGGCATTCGGCATCGCGAGCAGCGGCACGCATTTATCTTTTCGTTCTTCGCGACCCTATGGCACGGCAGCACGGTCATTTTCCCCTTGCTCTACGACGAATTTCTGCGGCTCTCAGGTCCGGCGGCTATTGCTGGCTACTACGACAAACAGTGCGCACCTGAACTTCGCTTGTGGCCTGAGGCGACGGAGCAGCGGCAACAAGTCGAGAGCGACTGGACTCTCTTCAACCAATCCCTGGCAATCGCTACGGCAGTCTTTGCGTATTACCACTTGCTTCCCCATCGCCAATTGATGATCGAACCGCTGTCTGCCGGAGCACCGAGTTACGAACGAACCGCGGTTCAGCGTGCCTATGGAGTATTCGCCGGACTCCTTCGACTTCTTCTGCGGCTGAATGCGCAGCACGCCGCGCAGAGCGTGGGCTTGGTCCGCACTATATTTACGGAGGTGGAAGATAGGCTCGCGCGCGGCCAATCTTATCTGGTGGGTGATCGGCTCACGTTGTCTGATCTAGCCTTTGCCGTGGCTGCCGCACCGGTTGTTCTGCCTCCCAATTACGGAGGCCCAATTCCGGCATTTGATCAAATGCCAGCCGAGATTCAGACCGTGGTGACCGAGATGCGTGCCCGTCCCGCGGGTGCATTTGCACTGAAGATTTATCAAGAACAGCGCGACCGTTTTGGCCTGTCGTCCTGACAGACCACCGAGCACCCTTTCCGTGAATTCACTGCTTTCGCTACACTGATCTTCTCACCATGAAGACATCCACCTTGCGCACATCGCCTCTGCCTCTTCTCGCTACTCTTCTTCTCGCTCTGATCTCGGCTTCGGCCCAGTCTGTTTCTCCCGACCTGTTCTCAGGGCTCAAATGGCGACTGATCGGACCGTTTCGCGGCGGTCGCGCGGTGGCGGTCGCGGGCGTGCCCGGGGATGCGACGACCTTCTACTTTGGCGGAGTAGACGGCGGCATCTGGAAGACCACCGACGCTGGCGTCGTTTGGACTCCGATCTTCGACAACGAGCGTGTAGCTTCAATCGGTGCGTTGGCTGTCGCGCCATCAGATCCCAAGGTGATTTATGCCGGCACCGGAGAGGCCGACATTCGCTCGAACCTCGCATCCGGCGATGGCGTCTATAAGTCCACAGATGGAGGCCAGACCTGGCAGAACATCGGCCTCCACGACACGCGACAAATCAGCCGGATCGTGGTGGACCCGCGGAACGCGGATGTCGTCTATGTCGGCGCCCTCGGTCACGCTTACGGACCAAACGACGAACGGGGCGTGTACAAGTCCTCAGACGGCGGAGCGCACTGGACGAGGGTTCTGAATCAAGGCCCAGACGTTGGCGTTGCAGATCTATCGATCTCGACTGATGACCCGAACATTTTGTTTGCCGGCACGTGGCACACGCACCGTCCGCCGTGGAGCACCTACGCCCCAATCGACGGACCCGGCAACGGAATCTATCGCTCTCAGGATGCTGGGCAAACCTGGACGCGACTAACGGGCCACGGTCTTCCCGACGGAGATTGGGGACGAGTGGCAGTCGCGGTTTCAACAAATGCCAAGCGCGTCTATGCAATCGTCGACGACGCGCAGAAATCAGGATTGTACCGATCGGACGATGGCGGCGACTCATGGACGCTCGCAAACTCCGACAAACGCCTCACAAGCCGTGCTTGGTATTTCGGCAATATCACAATCGATCCGCAGAATGCGGATGTCTTCTACGTGCCCAACGTCGCGCTCTACCGCTCGGAAGACGGCGGCAAATCAATCTCGGTCGTCCGCGGCGCACCGGGTGGCGATGACTATCACCAGATCTGGGTCGACCCGAAAAATTCCACGCGCATGGTTCTGGCAACCGACCAGGGAACGAGCATCAGTGTCGATTACGGCAAAACCTGGAGTTCCTGGTTCAACCAGCCCACCGCGCAGCTTTATCACGTAATTACCGACGACCGGTTCCCATATATCGTTTACGGCACGCAGCAAGACAGTGGAAGCGCAGCGGTCTTCAGCCGCACCGATCACGGCTTGATCACGCCACGCGATTGGTTCCAGCCCAGCGGCAGCGAGAGCGGATACATTGCTCCGGATCCCAAGAATCCCGACATTCTCTACGTCAGTCAGACCTACGGAGGCGTCGCGCGCTTCAATGTGCGCACGTCGTTCAGCCAGGACATTATGCCGTGGCCTCTTGCCAGTTTTGGCTCGGAGATCTCGGCCCGCAAGTACCGTGATCCTTGGACGCCCGTGCTTCTGTTCTCTCCTTTCGACAAAACGACCCTCTACCTCGGCACGCAGTACGTAATGAAGACGACCGACGGCGGGCTTCACTGGAAAGAAATCAGTCCTGATTTCACTGGGGCCACGCAGCCTTCCGGAGCAAAGAACGAAGGGCCGACGACAATCGAGAATGCCAAGCAGCGCGGATACGGCGTGGTCTTTACCATCGCGCCATCCAGTCTCGATGGCAACTTGATCTGGGCCGGCAGCGACACTGGTCTCATCCATCTCACGCGCGATGGAGGAAAGACGTGGAAGGATGTCACGCCGAAAGAAATCGGCAACTGGAGCCGGGTTTCACTGATCGAAGCATCTCATTTCAATCCCGGGGAAGCGTATGCGGCGGTCGATCGGCACCGGCTCGACGATCAGTCGCCCTACATTTACCGCACCCGGGACTACGGCGCTACCTGGCAACCGATCACGGATGGCATTCACGCTCCGTCGTTCGTGCGCGCCATTCGGGAAGATCCCAATCATAAGGGCTTGCTCTTTGCTGGAACCGAGTTCGGTATCTACGTCTCATTCGACGACGGCGATCACTGGCAGTCGTTGCAGCTGAATCTTCCTGTGACCTCCGTTGCGGACATGACCGTTCACGGCGACGACTTGGTCATCGCCACTCACGGACGTTCATTCTGGATTCTCGACGACATGGCCGCGCTGCGGCAGGCACGCGAGGCGATGGAAGCCGGAGGACCGTGGCTCTATCGGCCTGCGACAGCCGTGCGGGTGGATAACGATATATTTCTCGGCAGCCCGTTGCCGCCGGAAGAACCTACCGCCGCGAATCCCCCGAACGGCGCCGTGATTGATTACTACCTCGAGTCAGCGGCGTCGCAGATCAAGCTCGAGATCCTCCAGGGAAGCAACGTGGTGCGCACCTTCTCCTCAAGCGACGAGAAAGAACCGAAGCATCCACCATTGCCGATCGCCGACCGATGGCTGCCAAAGCCACAAATCCTCGAGAAAACTCCAGGCATGCATCGCTTTGTGTGGAATTTGGCTTGGAGAGGCGGCACGGACGCAGACACTGGAGAGGATGAATACGGCGCTCCGCGGCCACCCCGCGCGACCCCCGGGACGTACGATGTGCGGCTCACCGTTGACGGCAAAACATTGACGCAGCCACTCAAGGTCGCCATGGATCCGCGATCGGCCGCAACGCCTCAGGAGTTGGAGCAACAACTCAAACTGGGTCAGCAAATTTTCGTGGAGACTGTGCAGTCCCGGCGAGCGTTGGCAGAAATCGATTCCGTGCAGAAGCAACTCTCTGACTTGCAGCCGAAACTCGCCGAACATGCTGAGTTGAAGGCGGCGGCAGCAGACGTGGCCACCGCGTTGCAGAATATTCTGACCCACGGGGAAGCGCCCAGCGCGATGGGATTGCAAACTGCCATCTCAGGCCTGGCCTCTGCACTTCGAGTTGTCGAGAGCGGAGACCGCTCAGTGCCTGCACAGGCGCTCGAGTTGTACAAGGAAGCAGGTGCGGCGGTGAAACTAAAGATAGGTGAATGGGACCAGTTCAAGACGAAGCGTCTGCCGCAATTGAACCAGCAACTGCAGCAGGCGGGTATCGCGCCGATCGCGATCACAGATCGGAGTCACCCAACTCATTGATCGAGGCTCAAACTCTCCGACGAGACAGCGAGTGGACGACACGGGCCTCTTGAATTTAGCTCTTCCCACCAGGAAGGCGTGGGCTCACAATACGGGTTTCAAAGTCTTATGAACGGCGCCAATGTAACGATCGTGGGCGGCGGACTCGCGGGAATGGTTGCCGCGTGGCGATTGCTCGAGCGCGGATGCAACGTTTCCATATTCGAAGCTTCGGGCCGATGGGGCGGAAAGGCCGGAGCGACACAAAGTGGCGGCACTTTTGAAGAGCACGGCTACCACATATTCCCCGCGTGGTACCAGAATGTGCGACGACTGGTAGACGAACTCGGCCTGCGCGACTCCTTCCGGGACTGCACTGAGTTCAAGCAGCTTCGTGCCGGCGCGTACCCGGACTTTCGTACCTTCACCAACATCACATCTGCTCGATATGTGTGGAGCAATCTGACCGCGGGCGTCATTCCGTTTGCCGAAACTTTTCTCTTCTTTTATGCCGCACTCGACCTGATGAGCCAGCCATATCGGTATCGCGCCCAACTCGATCAGGTGACCGTCACTGGCTTTTTGCGCTCTCGCTTTTACCGGACCGAACGCATCGCACAACAGTTCCAGGAACTAATGTTGAAAGGCATTTCCGTTCCGACTTATGAAGTATCCGCCATGACGATGCGAAATGTGATGCGCTTCTGGGTCAAGTCTCCTGAACCCATGCATCGCATCCTGAAGGGCGATCTTCAATCACGTTGGATCGAGCCGATCCGCACCAAAATCGCCGGTCTCGGAGCATCACTGCATCTCGGGCGACGCCTCGTAGCCATAGATATGGACAGCGAAAAGGTGCGACGCCTGCGCTTTGTCGATGGAGAGGGAAACGAGGAAGAACATCCCGTTGATCATCTGCTGCTGGCAATTCCCGTCGAAAAAGTGTCTGCCCTCGTAAAGGACAAGCTCTACGCCTGCGCACCGGATCTTGGCGAGCTGGGTCATGTTCAGACCCGCCCCATGACGGCATTCAACATCTATTTCCGAAACCGGATTCCCGACATGCCAAGCGCTCACGTAAACCTACTTGACTCGCGCTACGGAATCTCATTCATCGATGTATCACAGACGTGGGGAACCGAAAATCGAACAGTCTTGAATTTGATCGCATCCGATGTCACCGACCTAGAGGAAGTCTCGCCACTCGTTGCAGTGTCCGCGCTCATGGAAGACCTGCGCCGCTACCTGCCTCCGTTTACTTTCGATGATGTCGAGCGCATCACTTTTCAATCGCACGCCGGCCAGCCACTGTTTATGAATGATGTCGGAGGATGGGCGTTCCGTCCAGCCGCCCGCACTCAAGTCAAGAATCTTTACCTCGCGGGTGACTACTGTCAAACGCCGATTGATTTGGTATCGATGGAAGGGGCCGTAACCAGCGCTCTCATTGCTGCCGAAGCGATCCGCGCAGACCTGGCCATTGGATCGCCCATCGAGATGCTCGCTCCACCCGTTTACCCAAGTTGGCTATACGTTCTTGGCAGGATTGCATTATTGCCGCTAGCCGCTATTGCAAAGGTCTGGACGCTTTTGACCGGATCCGACTTTGATGAAGCAGCATCCGCTGTTCCGCCCTTTGATTTGTCATCTCTTCCTCAGTGGCCGGTGCAGGTCATCGACGAATCCCTGCCCCCGAATCAAAGCACGACGACGCGCTGATGTGACTGAAGTTAAATGGCGGAGGGAGAGGGATTCGAACCCCCGGTACCGTTTCCGGTACAGCGGTTTTCAAGACCGCCTGTTTCAACCACTCACACATCCCTCCGCAGGAGGCGGGACGAGCATTTTGCTCTCGTTTTTCTAGTTTACAACAGGACGCGAAACCCCTCTATTTCCGGGCGCCTTTCGATCCGGGGGACTGCTGCAATAATCCGAAGGCCTTGGAATGAAACTCCATAACCTCAGCGAAGTGCGCCAGGAAATATGTCAGGCTGTGATCGCCGGGATAAGAACGATAATCGTGGACGACCTTCTCCTTCTGCAGTTCGTCATGCAGCGCGGCCGCGCCTTTTTCGAATCCGTAATTGTCATCTCGGCCACAGTTGAAATAGATCGCGAGTGTTCGCAGCGCGACAGCATTCTTCCTCGTCAGAGCAAACGGACTGTTCTCCTTCCAGTGAGTCACGTTGATCGGCCTTCCAAAAACTGGTCCGAGGACGCCGGCCAAAGGTGAACCGTTTTGTGAAGCCGCGTCCAATTCCTGCGGTGATTCGGTAATCAGCGCCGCACTCTGGGCACTCACCGCCGAAAACAGCTCGGGATGCGCAAATGCAAACCGCAGCGCGCCGTATCCACCCATGGAGATTCCGCTAATGGCCCGGCCCGAACGCCCCGCTCGAATGCGATACTGGCCTTCAATCTTTGGCATGAACTCTTGCAGAAAGACGTCACTGTAGCGCACGGAGCCGTCCGCCGAGTTTACGTAAAAGCTGCGCCGGCCCTCCGGGGCGACGATGAGAAAATCGCCCATCTTGCTCTGCCTGCGGAGATCGTCGAGCAGCGTCCACCCACCACTGTTGAAGAGCGTCTGCTCATTGTCACCGAGGCCATGCAGAAAATAGAGCACCGGATATCGGCTCGCCGGATGCTGCGCCGCGCCCGCGTCGTAGCCCGCAGGTAAGTACACGCAGTAGTGAACCACTTGCTTCAGGATTTTGCTATTCAGCGCGTTGCAATCGATCCGGCTCTGCGCGGAGGCCGATCCAGCCAAGAAAACGCAGAAGAAGAGCGTCCACCATCCATGTTTAAAGACGCGTGTCATGCGGTGTTGATTATTCGTAGCGCAGTGCCTGTACGGGATCGAGCCGGGCAGCGCGTCCCGCCGGATACAAGCCGGAGAACAGGCTCACAATGAATGCGAACGCAATGGCAGCCGCCACCAGCCACCACGGCACTGCCCAAAAATGTTCCGGCGGCAGAGACTGGCGCTTGAGGTAGACGTTGGTCCCGAAATTAATGACCTGGCCGATCGTCCAGCCCAGCGCCACTCCCACAATCCCGCCAAGAATTCCCATGGCGCCGGCCTCAGCGAAGAATAGTTTCTTCACGTCCCCGTCGCTCGCGCCAATCGCTTTCATAATGCCGATCTCGCGCCGTCGCTCAAGAATGGCCATCACCAGAGTGTTCACGATGCCAATCGATGCCACGGCGAGAGCGAGGCTGCCGAAGATTCCGAGAAACAAATCAAGCACCGCAAAGAATTGCCGAAGGCTACGCGTGGCATCGAGAATCGAGAACGTGCTGAAGCCCATCTTCTTGATGGCATCTTCCACAACCTGGACCTGGGCCGGATTCTTCACACGCACGCTGACCGACGAGTACGACGGCTGATCGCTCGCTGCTCGCGCCAGTTCCCGCAGGTCGGTGGGCTGCATTACATGGAGACTTTCAGCCAGCTTCAACGGCAGGAACACTCGCGCGCGTGTTGGGCCACGCATGCTCTCAGGGTCGAGATCTGCAACGCCAACAATCTTGAGCTTCAGCTCCCGCGAGATCACGGAGTAGGCAGCGCCAGAGAGACTGCGATCGTCGGAGACCTCAGGAGCCCTCATCGGCACAGGCTGGGACGGCGCGGCCGCGCGCTGCGAATACAGCATGGTCAGTTCTTTGCCCAGCAGCGGCCTCGCCAGATCAGCTACGTTGATTTCCGGGGCACCCGGGACGGGAGTTTTTCCCAGCAACTCCGCTGCGAATGATTTTTGCAGAATCACTTCGGGCGCCGTGTCTGACGAAAAGAAACTGCCTTGCATTCCTTCAAACGCGTCGTTGGACTTCGCCGAGGCCGGCAGAGCCGACACCATCGTCAAGTGCGGCTTGTCTTCGTATCGCAACTCCGGGATGAATCGAATGTCGGGATAAGCCTCGCTGACATTCTGAAGGCGTTCGATCTCCTGACGTGCAGGTTCGTCGAGGACGCGGCTTTCCCCGGGCGTCGGCCCACCGCGTTCTTCGTCGCGACCCATGCTGCGCAGGTCGCGGCGTGAAGTCACGACCACCGTGTCGAACAAGCCCGACATCACCAGGCGGCGCGAGGCCAGTTGCTGCAACCCGATTCCGAGCGACAACATCGCCACCAGCGACGCCACGCCCACAGAAATTCCGATCGTCGTCAGCGAGTTTCGCAGCAGCGATTCACGCAGATTGCGCAGGGCAAGCTCGGTGAGATCAGGAATCTTCACGGTCGCCCTCCTGAGCCGCCGCAACGGCCACGTTTGCCTGATCTCCAATCAACTCTCCGTCCGCCAGAAAGATCATGCGCTGCGCATAGCGCTCGGCGAGAGCGCGCTCATGCGTCACCATCACGACTGTCATGCCGAGTTTCTGGTTGAAGTCCCGAACCATGTCCATGATTTCGCTGCCGGTGTGGCTGTCGAGATTTCCCGTAGGTTCGTCGGCCAGCAGAAGCTTCGGACGGTTGATCAAAGCGCGAGCCAGCGCCGCCCGCTGTTGCTCGCCACCGGAAAGCTCGCTCGGACGATGGTTCATCCGAGCCCGCAGCCCAACTCGCTCCAGCGCTTCGCGCGCTAAGGCATCCCGCTTGCTCCGGTCGACCTCCGCGAAACGGAGTGGTAGCTCCACGTTCTCTGCCAGCGTCATGCTGGCGATCAAATTGAATGACTGAAAAACCATACCGACCACGTGCAGCCGGTACTTGGCCAGTTCCTCGCGTGACAGCTTCGCAAGATCACGATCCTGCACAACCACGCTTCCCGACGTCGGCCGATCCAACCCGGCAATCAGATTCAACACCGACGACTTGCCCGAGCCCGAACTGCCGAGCAACGCCACAAATTCTCCAGCACGCACCTCGAGCGAAACTCCATCCACCGCGCGAATCAAAGTCTCGCCCATGCGATAGTGCCGGCAAAGATTCTCACTCCGAATCGCTACCGTTCCAGTTTTAGGGATCGTTCCCAGGATAGCCGCCATATGCGCCTAGCGCATCTCTCCTCGCAGCACGCGCAAAGCGTCGCCCGCCTTCACGTCACCATTCTTGGCTTCCCCACCGTTGGGGACAGAGACCGCGTCACCCTCGCCCGGCGCCAGGAACAAATTTTCCTCGACACCGTGCTGACGCGTATAGAGGTCGTAGTAGCGTCCACGCGCGGCATAGAGTTGTGCGTGCGTGCCGCGCTCAACGATCTGTCCTTGCTCCATGACCATGATCTGATCGGCTCTGCGAATGGTCGAAAGGCGGTGCGCGATCACAAATGTCGTTCGCCCCTGCATCAAATAGGAGAGCCCTTGCTGGATCATTTCTTCCGATTCCGAATCGAGGCTCGACGTTGCCTCATCGAGAATCAGAATCCGTGGCTCCGCCAGGATCGCGCGGGCAATCGAGATCCGTTGCCGCTGACCTCCAGACAACTTCACACCGCGCTCGCCAACTATTGTGTCGTACTTTTCGGTGAACGACTCCGCAAACTCATCCACGCGCGCAATGCGACAAGCGCGCATGATCTCTTCTTCCATCGCGTCAGGCCGCGAGAAAGCGACATTTTCACGGATCGTCCCGTCGAAGAGGAACGATTCCTGCAGCACGACCCCCAACCGCGTCCGGAACGAATCGAGCCGCACCGTGCTCAAGTCCACACCGTCTACCCGGATCGTCCCCTTCGTGGGCACATAAAATGCCGAAATCAATCCGATCGTCGTAGATTTTCCAGACCCGGATGATCCGACGAGTGCCGTCACCGTTCCCGGGTCTGAGCGGAACGAAATGTTGTGCAGAACTTCGTGGGTACCGTCGTAGCTGAAGCTCACGTCCTCGAAATCGACTGTGCCTACGATGTCACGCAGTGCCACAGACCGTTTCGGGTCCTGATCCTCCGGGCGCTCGCGCATGATCTCCTGCGTCCGCTCCAGCCCGGCCAAGGCCTCGGTGATCTGCGTACCAATCGATACAACTTGCATGATGGGCGCGACCAAGAACACCAGGTACAAGTTGTAAGAGATGTAACCGCCGGGGGTTAGAGTGTGCGCCACCATCTGATGTCCGCCTACGAACATCGTTGCCGCGCCGACCAGTCCGAGTAGCACACTCGCGGACAGGCCCATCAAAGAGGTGGCCGTCAGCGTGCGCATCACGTTGTCGAGCAGTCGCCGTACCCCGCCCGCGAAAATCTTCTCTTCGCGTTCTTCCGCGTGATATCCCTTAATCACGCGCACGCCGCCGAGCGACTCCGTCAGGCGTCCTGTGACCTCAGCATTGATCTTGCCCCGCTCGCGAAAAATTGGACGGATCGTCGCGAACGCCTTGTTCAACACAAGTGCAAAACAACCGAGAGACCCGATGGCGATCAACGTCAGCGGCACGCTGGTGCGCAGCAGCAAAACAACCGCAATGCTGGCGGCGACCAGTCCTCCAGCAAAATCCACCAGTCCCGTACCCAGCAGATTGCGGACGCCCTCAACATCGGTCATGATCCGCGACACTAACGCTCCGGTTTTATTCGCGTCGTAGAAAGCCACCGGCAGGCGGGAGATGTGCATTTGCACCTGCTGCCGCAGTTCGGTGATAAGCCGTTGGGCAGCCTTTGACAACAACTGCGTCAGGGAAAACGAAGTGACCCCCTGAATGAGGGTTGCAAATAAGACCGACAGAACCAGAGGCCGCAGCATCCCCGTTTGATTCTTGCCCACCACATTATCAATCAAGAATTTCGAGGAGTACGGCAGCACGAACCCCGCTACCTTGTTAATCACCATTAACACGAAGCCCAGCGCGAGCAGTCCGCGGCGCGGACGCATCAGCTTCCAGACCTCGGGCCAGACGGCCTTCAACCGGTGGAGTTTCGGGGGCTTCGCGGCTTCTTTCGTTGGAGAACTCAATCTATTCTTTGACTCCGCTCAGCCTGTATTCGCTTCATTTATTACTGCATTGTCACACATCTGCGCCTTGTTCGAGTAAACCCGCTAAGGCTGTGACACGCGCGCTCTCAACGTTGTATGCTCGGGGCGTGTCTCGCCCGTTTCCGCCGGACCGATCGCCGACCTTGGGCCTGCTGCTGGGCCTGCTCATTACTCTGTCTGTAGTGGTCGCATATTCGGTCTATATCACGCGCCAGGTGACTGGGCTGCGCAAATTGCAGACAGAGTTGGTCGACCGCAACCGTAAGGATTCGCTGCAGTTGCTGCGCATCCAGAACGATCTCAACCTCCTCGCGGTCGATATGCGTGACATGGTCAGCGGCGATGAGTCCTATCCACTCACCGCCTGGTCCGCTCAGTTGCAGCGTATTCGCACTGATCTGGACGATGCCATCCGCCTCGAGGCCGGATTTGCTGCCTCCAGCCGGACCCCTGAGCAGAGCGCCTTCCTGACCAGTTCCTTCACCCAATTCTGGGACGCGATCGACCGTACACTCGCCCTTGCCCATGATGGCAAGGAAAAAGAGGCTCGCTATCAGATCCGGTTTTCACTGCAGGAGCGACAGGCATCGCTGAGCACCGCCGTTGCCCGGCTGCTGGTTCAGAACAGCGAGAATGAAGAACAAGCCGGCCAGCGCATCGTTCAGATTTACGATCGCGTGCAACGCCAAGTGTATGTTTTTCTCGCAGCCACCCTGCTCGCAATCTTACTCAACGGCCTCTCTCTTATTCGCTGGAACCGAAAGCTCTTCGCGCGTTTGGCGGAAATCTCCGAACGCCGCAGCGAACTCGCTCAGAAACTGATTTCCTCGCAGGAATCCACGCTGCGCTACATTTCGCGCGAGCTCCACGACGAGTTCGGTCAGATTCTTACCGCCGTCGGTTCCATGTTGCGCCGCGCCGGAACGCATGCTCCCGAGGGTTCGTCGCTTCGCGCCGATTTGCAGGAAGTTCTTCAAACCGTGCAGACTACACTGGAAAGTGTTCGTAGCCTCTCCCAGGCGCTGCATCCGGTTATGCTTGACGAGGCCGGACTGGAGAGCACTCTCGATTGGTATATCCCTAACGTGGAAAGGCAAACGGGGATTGCCATATCCTATGAAAAGCAGGGCCAGCCTTTTCACGTGGATGGCGGCGCTGGAGTGCATGTGTACCGCGTCGTGCAGGAAGCTCTGAATAATGTGGCGCGGCACTCCGGCGCGAAAGAGGCGTGGGTGCGGTTGCGATTCCTGCCCGATTCACTTGAGTTGGATGTGGAAGATCACGGCGTCGGCTTCCCGGAGCGACCGAGCAAGCGTGGCATCGGGTTGGTTGCAATGCGCGAACGCTCCGAGTTGATGGGCGGCCAGATTATTTTTTCGCGACCGCCTGCGGGTGGAACCTTGGTGCACCTTGCTGTTCCCAGGGAGAAAGCTGAGACCTATGGAAAAGAAGATCACAGTCTTGCTGGTGGATGATCACAGTCTTGTTCGGCGCGGCTTCCGGCGCATGCTCGAGGATGAGGCAGACATGAAGGTCGTCGGCGAAGCGGGTAGCGGTGAGGAATCTATCAAACTCGCCAAGGAGCTTCATCCGCAAGTTGTCGTGATGGATTGCGCTCTTCCAGGCATCGACGGTCTGCAGGCCACGCGGCAGATTCTTCAAGATGCTCCGCAGACCGCCGTTCTTATGCTCAGCATGCACACCGAGGACACTTGGGTGCGCCAGGCAATCGAGGCCGGCGCCAAAGGCTATGTTCTCAAGAATGCAATGGACCTCGAACTCGGATCCGCCATTCGCAAGGTCGCTGCCGGTGAAACTGTCTTCGATCCGCAGGTCGAGCAGCGGTCGGCGCTAAAGGGTGAGCGCAACGCAGGACTCACGCAACGCGAATTAGAAGTTCTGAAGATGATCGTGGACGGAAAGTCAAACAAAGAAATTGCAACCGAACTCGGCCTTAGCGCCAACACGGTCGCCGTGCACCGGGCGAACATCATGAACACGCTGGGAATTCACAAGACTGCCGAATTGGTCGTCTACGCGATTCGTGCCGGGCTGGTGAACGTTCCGTGAATCGCAGGTCTTTCCTCTGGGGAATGGCAGGAATGGCATCATTGCCGCACTGGTCATCGCGGCTGGATGCTCTCGCGGCACAAACTACCGCGGCACCTTCTCCCGGCTTTCGATTCACCGATGTAACCAACGCGGCTGGAATCCAATTTCAGCACAATAGCGGCGCATTCGGCGGCAAGTTCCTGCCTGAGACTCTCGGCTCCGGTTGCGCATTCCTCGACTATGACCGCGATGGCTGGCAAGATATTCTGCTGATCAACGGCAGCGACTGGCCCGGGCACAAGAAGAATCGCTCCACGCTTCGCCTGTATCACAACAACGGCAACGGCACGTTCACGGATGTAACGGCTCGCGCTGGACTCGACGTCGAACTCTACGGTATGGGCGTTGCTGTCGGCGACTACAACAACGACGGTTTCCCTGACATCCTCGTCACCTGCGTCGGACAAAACCGGCTATTCCGCAACACTGGCAAAGGCAAGTTTATCGACGTCACCAGCGCCGCCGGACTGGGCAAACGCGAAGGATTCAGCACCTCGGCCGTGTGGTTCGATTACGACCGCGACGGCCTGCTCGATCTCTTTGTCTGCAATTACGTGAAGTGGTCGCCCGAGCATGACGTCTTTTGCAGCCTCGATGGAAAACACAAATCGTACTGCACTCCCGAAGCCTATCGCGGCGAGACCTGTTGGCTCTTTCGCAACCGTGGTGACGGAACGTTTGAAGACGTAACCGCCGCCAGCGGAATCTTCGACAGCAGTTCGAAGTCGCTCGGCGTCGCTCTGCTCGACGACAACCACGACGGCTGGCCAGACCTGCTCGTCGCCAACGACACGCAACCCAACAAGCTTTATCGCAACCAGCATAACGGCACCTTCAAAGATGTCGCGGTAGAAGCTGGACTCGCGTTCAGCACCGAGGGAAAAGCCCGCGCAGGCATGGGCGTGGACGTTGCCGATTTCGAAAATTCAGGCACCCCGGGCGTAGCCATCACCAACTTCGATAACGAGATGATTGGCCTGTACCGCGCTAATGGTAAGGGTTTCGAAGACATCGCCGCACAAGCCGGAGTAGGTATGCCATCGAAGAATAGCCTCGGCTTTGGCTGCGTCTTTCTCGATGTCAACCTCGACGGATGGCTCGACTTCGCGGTCGCGAACGGCCATATCGACGAGACCGTCCGTAATATTCGCGGCAATGTCGGGTACGCGCAGCCCCCGGAACTTTTTCTAAACGGAGGGAAAGGAAGATTTAACGACGCGGCTGCTGCCGCCGGAGGAGGTTTCGACCAGCCCAAGGTTGGCCGCGGCCTAGCCTACGGTGACTTCGACCGCGACGGCGATCTCGACCTGCTGCTCACTACCAATAACGGGCCGGCGTACTTGTATCGCAACGATCAACTGGGCCGGAACCGTAGCATTCGATTTCGCCTCGTCGGTACAAAATCAAACCGTGATGCGATCGGCGCAACCGTACGCGTCTTTACCACTGGCATGACGCAATCGCAGATGGTCAAAGGCGGCTCGAGCTACTTGTCGCAGTCTGAATTACCAGTAACGTTTGGCCTGGAAAAGCGCGATCGAATTGACCGCGTTGTCATCGAGTGGCCGAGCGGTCGAACGGAAGAATTCAAGAACCTCGCTGCCGGACGTTGTTATGAATGTACCGAAGGAAAGGGCATCGCACCGCAAGACGGCTATTGAGAGGCTTCGCGAACTGCGACGTTGTGTTGGACCACGCTCCCCGCCGCCGTCAGATCAATCTCCACGGAATCATTAACCTTCAGGAACAATGTGCTCGGATTCTTCATCCCCCACTTCTCATAGGGAACGGTAAAGTGAACAGTCGCCGTCCAATGGTCGGCAGCCATCTCCACATCAGCCGGAACGGTAATCTCCCGGTCCACGCCGTGAATGCTGAACATCCCATGCACATTCACCGAAGACTTTCCCTGGCTTGCTACCGGGCCTTCGACCCGATCAGGACGAAATGAAATCTCGGGATAGCGCTCGCTCTCCAGTACCTCTTTGTGCATCTTACGGTCTCGCATGCCGCTGCCGCTTTCACCACTCTTGGCGTCCACCACGATCTCTCCGGAAAGTTTGCCCGTCGTTGGGTCGAGCTGCAGCTCTCCTCGTTTCACCTGAAATGTTCCATGCACCGTGTGGAGCACGTCTCCCAAAGTGAATTTGACCGAAGCGTGCGCGGGGTCGACTGCAAGCGTCTGCTGGCCAGTTGCGGCTGCAGACATCACGACAAGAGCCGCTAGAAGCCGCGCTGCCGCATTTGTCCAACAAGTGGTCGCTCTGATCATGGCTATGCGGTGAGCAGCCCCCAGCCCAGACTCAGGCCATCGAGCGCAAGGTGCAGCGGCGACAAAACTCCTACGTGCAACTCCAGTAGCCTGCGGAAAATCTGCGGGCGTTTTTGGAACACCTGTAGTGTGCGTCGCTGCAGCCGCGGACGTCCATCAAGCGTGAGCATCAGTCGTGTCATCAACAAGGGCCGCAGCGCCAGCTTGCGATGTTCGCGCTCGTACCGCGTCAGATCGCCCGTTCGCAGACAATCGGCCAGCACCATCGCTTGGCTGAATGCCAGGCACAACCCTTCGCCCGTGATCGCGTCCACGGTGCCCGATGAGTCTCCGATCAAAGCAACATTCCCCTGACTCACTCGCCGCAATTTGCACGTGGCAGTAAGCGCACCTTTCTCAGCAGAAGTAACCTCGGCGCCACCCAGCCGTGCCTGCAGTTCCGGAAATCGGCCCAATGCCGTGCTTAGGCGCAATTTGGGATCGCGGGAAATCAACGCGACGCAAACCTCTTCACTCGAAATCGGTGTCACGTAAATTTCTCCGCACCGGCCCCAGTGCAACTCCATTCGATCGGTCCACGGCGACACTTTATAGTGTTGTCGAAATGCGAACCGGCAATTTCTTCTCCGGAATGCATCAAGTCCCGCCCAGCGCCGTACTCGCGAACTGCCGCCGTCCGCGCCAATGATCCACCGGGCGCTCACTTTGCGGCCACTCAGCTGAACTCCGTCTGCAGAAATTCCCGTCACCGGAGTCCGCCAGAGAAGATCAATCCCCAGGCCCGAAGCCCGCTCCGCCATGACTCGATGCAGCACGGGTCGCCGCACTCCCATGCCAGAAGCACCACGCGGGAAAGGCGCGTCGACCGCGAGACCCGCACTCACAAAACGAATACCGTGAAACGGGTAGGCGTTCTCCGCTTCGACTGAGACGCCGAGGCGTTGGAGCGCTGCGATTCCATCCGGCATCAATCCTTCACCGCACGGTTTGTCGATCGGCATCTCTCCGCCATCGGCCACCATCACTTTGAATCCCTGCTGCCGCGCAGCAATCGCTGCTGCCAGACCGGCAGGCCCACCCCCAATTACGAATACATCGGTCGAATTCAACAACTGCCATACCTCACCATTGCAAAAGTAATAGCTCCGAGCAGAAGCCCGGGCCCATCGCTGCAAGTATTCCCAGCGTGCCTGGCTGCGGGCGCCGGTTCCTCATCACATCTTCCAGCACCACCAACACCGACGCCGATGAAAGGTTCCCAACCTTTTTCAGGCAGTCCCACGAAGCATCGAGTTGTCCGTTGTGCAGATCAAGCGCCGCTGCCGTTGCTTCTAGAACTTTCGGACCGCCCGTGTGCAGCACCCAGCTTCCAATGTCGCTACGCTTGTGTCCGTGATCGGCGAGAAACGCATCCACGTCGTGCCCTAAATTTTCGCGAATCAACACCGGCACTTCCGGCGACAGCGTGATGCGAAATCCCTTCTCTGTCACTTTCCATCCCATCATCTCTTCGGTTTTTGAATAAAAAATGGACCGAGTCGCCAGAACCTCTGGCCCGGTGGCGTTCAAATCGGCACCTGTAACAATCACCGCCGCAGAACCGTCCGCAAACAATCCCGACGAAATTAGGTTCGCGACCGACAGATCATCCCGCTGGATGGTCAGCGAGCAAAGCTCCACCGACACCAAAGCCGCAGCCTGTGAAGGATAGGCGCGCACGTAATCCGCAGCTCGCGCAATTCCTGCGGCTCCTGCCACGCACCCCAGTCCAAAAATTGGCACGCGTTTAATATTCGCCGGCAGGCCCATGCGATTGATCAGGAGAGCGTCAATCGAAGGACTCGAGATCCCTGTCACCGACGTGAAAAATAGCGCACCGAGTTTGTTTGATTCGAGACCGGCATGGTGCAGCGCGCGGCAGAGTGCCTGCTCGCCCAATTCCTGGGCGACCTCGATCCAGATGTCGTTGGCCTCTCCCCAGGTTCTGAGGTCGTAGTACTTCTCGGGAGGCATCGCCAGATGGCGGCCTTCCACAGCGACGTTGCGATGCAGTCGCGCCAGCATCTGCGGATTTCTTAACTGGTCGCCCCAATATTCCTGCAGTTTTTCCAGCAGAATCTTCTGGGAATAGTAATGTTTAGGAAAGGCGCTTGCGGCGCTGGCAATTTTCATTTTGTGTGGATCCCCGGTCCCGGCAAGGAGTCAGCGCCATCACCTGCCGGACTTCGTGGCTTAAAAACTTAGATGATGCGCCGCCGATTGCGGTTGCACCCGCATTCTACCTGCCTTCTGGTGAATTGTCCCAATCCGGGCGCCCCGAATTGTCACCCGTTTGTCAAAGAATGGGCGATCGAGTTCGGATTGGTTAGCTGCGGAAGGCGCGTCGCGCCAGCCCTAACGCCTCAGACCAGAAGGCGCCCGGGGAGTGGGCGAGTTCCACTACGTCTCGAACCGCGAGGACGAACGCATCCAGCTGTGCGTCGGTGACCACTAGTGGCGGGGCGACTTTCAAAACCATGAAGTTGTTTCCGCAGATCTGGGTCAGAAATCCGGCGTCGCGAAACAGCCGCATCACTACGATCTGGCCGAACATGCCCGGATGAATCGCCCCAAAACCTTCAAACGGAATTCTCAGGCGAAGATGCTTTGGAGCCTGAAACTCAATGCCCATCAGCAATCCAAGGCCGCGCACTTCCTTCACCATCTCGAAATCTTGAAGTGCTACGCGCAAGCGTGAAGCTAAATAGTTGCCGGCCTCAATCGAACGTTGGCCCAGTTGCTCACTCTCAAGTACTTCCAGCGTCGCCAGAGCAGCTCGCATGGCCAAACCGTTTTCACTGAACGTGGACGTGTGCACAAACGCTCGCGGCAATGACGAATACACCGAATCGCATATCGCATCTGACATGAGCACCGCGCCGCAAGGTACAAGACCGCCACTCATGGCTTTTGCCAAGATCACCATGTCGGGCTCAACTCCAAAGTGATGCGCTGCCAGAAATGCGCCGGTGCGATACATCCCCGTCTGCACCTCATCAAGCACAAATAAGGTTCCATAGCGCCTGCACAGGGCCTCCGCCTTCCGAAGATATTCTGGATGCGGAACGCACACTCCGGCTTCTGACTGAACGGGCTCAACGATGAACGCCGCAAATCGTTTGCTCTTCAGTTCGCGATCGAGCGCATCGAGATCACCAAACGGAATCGACGACGTTTCTGGCAAGAGAGGGCCAAATCCTTCCCGCCAGAATGCATCGCTCATGAGAGACATCGCCCCACACGTAAGCCCGTGGAATGCGTGTTCCGCAGAAAGGATGCCGGCGCGCCGCGTATGGGCGCGCGCGAATTTGATGGCTGCTTCGACGCCTTCGCTGCCCGACGAAGCAAAGAATGCTCTACTGAGCCGTCCGCCGGCCCTTTGGCACAGTTTCTCGGCGAGTTCCCCGGCCAGATCCGCAACGTGCGTCTGAATCATCGCCGGACCGCACCGCGCCAACTCCAACTGCAGTGCCCGCACGACGTCGGGATGGTTGTGGCCTACGTTGTGAACGCAGTATCCGGAAAGAAAATCGAGGACACACCTTCCTTCTGCAGTGAATAACTCCGTCCCAATGCACCGCTCGTAGCGGACATTCATCTGCAGTAAGTCGAGCAGGCGCACCCACTCCCGATTCACATACCCGGCGTAACGGTCCGATGCAGCCCGGGTGGACTGCTCGTCTTGGAAGGTCGCCCCCACACCAACTCCGTGTTTCACTATGGCGAGACAGCGATCGCAGTCGTCGCGCTTCCTACCGAGTACGTGGCCACTTGCGTCAGTGTTCCGTTGCTCGTATCCAGACTGAACGACTCGATCGACGGACTCTGTTGGTTCCCCACAAACAGATAGTTGCCTTTTACATCAGTCGCAATAACGCTGGGATTTGTTGTCGTGGCAAATGGAGAATTGGACAGAACTTGCAAGGCACCGCCGGAACCAATCGTGTACGCCGAGATGTTTGCCGATCCCTGGTTTGCAATGAAGAGGAACTTCCCGCCCTTGTCGATGAGAAGCGCGACCGGCGAAGAAAAACCCTGGCCCAGCGGAGACCCCAGGATCTCGGTGAGCGTACCGTCGGATGCGATGGTGTATTCCGAGATCGTGTTGTCTCCAAAGTTCGCTGTATAAAGATAAGTTCCACTGGGATCAATCGCCAGCCCGAACGGATTCGCTCCCGGCTGAGCGATATTCTCAAAGGTAAGAACTCCCGCGTTGATGCTGAAGATTTCAATCACCCCATTCGGTACGCCGCCGCCGGTTACATACAGAAAATTTCCGGATGGCGCTAGCGCCATGTTGAGCGGCGCGATGCCAAGTCTCGCCGTCGGAGCCCCACCGAACTGCGGAACAGCAACAAGATTGCCAGTCGTCGCATCAATGGAGAACACTGAAATATCCTCCGATCCGGTGTTGCCGACGTACAGGAAACTTCCCGCGGCATCGATCGCCAGCAGAGACGGAGTCGTCCCTGCCTGCGCCCGAGAACCTAACTCGGTCAGCACACCGTTGGTCGAAACCGAGTACAAAGAAATGTCGCCGGTCGGAATCTCGCCGGCATTTGCAGCATAGAGAAACTTCTTGGAAGGATGCACCACAACCGCACGCACGCCCGGACCTGCGGTGACCGGACTAAACGACAGAAGGGTCAAGATGCCCGAGTTGGGATCTTCGCGAAAGGCGGCGAATTGGCTCGCTGACGGAAGTGCCGCGTACAGATAATGACCGGTCGTCGTGCCACAACCAATCCATGGGGCTACGCTCGCACAAACAACGAACAGAGCCGCTACTCTCTTTAGCATCCGTAACTCCTGAAAGAATTTTATTGAAGCGAAAAAACTGGAAAATCACCGGCCTGCCCGGCAATGCTCCGGGCGCACTACATCGCTCTCAAGCACTATGACGATTGACTCCTATCATACGGGACTGAGCTGTTTTATGCAGCCGGCGGCATGGCCCATCCGCGCCCTCGGCTGCGATCTGGACAAGTCTGCGGGCGCTTCCGCGCCTTTTCTCATCTTCTGCGATGCGAGGTCTCTCCGGTCAGGTTGCACCAGCCATCTAGTGTAGACGACTTGTTCTCTCAGAAGCGAACCGGCGGCGCAAGGTTCAATGTGCCGGACTAGGAGAGCCAGAGCGTGTCAGGACCCTCTCCTCACTGCCGCCCAGCGCCAGTCTCAATCGATCAAGATAAACGTACACCACCGGCGTCGTGAAGAGGGTCAGCATCTGGCTCACGATCAGACCGCCAACAATCGTGATGCCCAACGGGCGATGCAGTTCGGAACCCGTTCCCCGGCCCAAGGCCAGCGGGAGCCCGCCCAGCAGCGCTGCCATCGTCGTCATCATGATCGGACGGAACCGCAGGATACAAGCGTCGTAGATGGCCTCGACCGGCGTCTTCCCCTGGGTGCGCTCGACCTCGAGCGCCACATCGATCATCATGATCGCATTCTTTTTCACCAGGCCAATGAGAAGGATGATGCCGATCATCCCAATCACGTTGAGCTCGTTGTGCGTCAGCAGCAGCGCCAGCAGCGCCCCTACGCCGGCTGAGGGAATCGTGGAAAGAATCGTTATGGGATGAATATAGCTCTCGTAGAGCATGCCCAGCACGATGTAGACGGCGCCCAGCGCGGTAATGATCAGAACCAGCATGTTGGAACGGGAGTCCTGGAAAGCGGCCGCCGTGCCTTGAAAACTCGCCTGGATGGTCGACGGAAAGCCGATCGTGCGCTCGGCTCTTTCAATTACATCCGTAGCTTCTCCAAGAGAAACACCCGGCGCCAGGTTGAACGAGATCGTCACCGACGGTAGTTGCCCCTGGTGATTCACCGCCAATGGAGTGTTGGACGGTTCAAAGTGCGTGAAGGCGGCGAGTGGGACCGGCGTCCCTGCTGTGGAGCGCAGATAAATGTTGTCGAGAGCTTCGGGTGTCTGCTGGAATTGCTGCGCAACCTCCATCACGACGTGGTACTGGTTCAGCGGACGATACATGGTCGACACCTGGCGCTGTCCAAACGCATCGTAGAGGGCGTTGTCCAAAGTCTGTGGGGTAATCCCCATCCGGCTCGCCGTGTCGCGATCAATCACCAGCTTGGCTTGCAATCCCTTATCCTGCTGATCTGAGTTCTGATCGCGCAACTCAGGCAGCGTTCTCAGTTTCTGTAGGAGGCGAGGGGACCAGTTATTGAGATCCTCCAGATTTGCGCTTTGCAAGGTGTACTGGTACTGTGCGTTGCCATAACGCCCGCCAATGGTTAACTCCTGTTGCGCCTGCAGAATCAGGGTCGCACCGGGCACAACCGACAGTTTGCCGCGCAGACGATTGATTACATCATCGGCGGTCACGGAATGGCACGCTTGCCAGAAATGTTGCTTTTCGCACGCACTGCGCTCCTCCAGCGGTTTCAGCGAGATGAAAAATCGACCCTGGTTCAGCGCCGTATTTCCGCCCGTAAAGCCGGCCATGGTATCGACCGCAGGATCCTTCATCACGATGTCGATGAAGCGCCGCATTTTTTCGCTCATGGACTGGAACGAAATGTCCTGCGCTCCGATCACCGTGCCCTGAATGCGCCCCGTGTCCTGCTGCGGAAAGAACCCCTTCGGCACCTGGACGTACAGAAAAACGCTAAATACGGCAATCAAGATCGTCAAAATGAACACCGGAAACTGGTGTGCCAGCACCACTTTGAGCGCCTGTGTGTAAGCCGCCAACATCCGCTCGAAAAACCACTCGCTGACGCGATAGAAGATGTTGTGCTTCTCCTGTTTCATGGGACGCAGGAATTTCGCGCACATGGTCGGAGTCGTCGTCAGCGAAACCACGAGCGAAACGCCAATGGCAATACTCAGCGTCACAGCAAACTCGCGAAACAGCCGTCCCACGATGCCACCCATCATCAGCAGCGGAATGAACACCGCCACCAGCGATACGCTCATCGAAAGAACCGTAAATCCGATTTCCGCTGCTCCTTTGAACGTCGCTTGCACGACTTCCATGCCCTGCTCCACGTAGCGCGTGATGTTCTCCAGCACTACGATCGCGTCATCCACAACGAACCCGGTTGAAATCGCCAGTGCCATCAGCGAAAGATTGTCCAGGCTGTAGCCCAGTAAATACATGCCCCCGAACGTGCCCACCAGGGAGAGCGGCACGGCGATACTCGGAATGATCGTTGACCGCACCGTGCGTAGAAACAGGAACACGACCATAATTACGAGCACGATCGAAATCAGCAGCGTTCGCTCAATCTCCTTTACCGATGCTCGCACCGTGGTCGTGCGGTCGCTCGCAATCGAAAGCTGGATCGCCGGTGAAATTGACGATTGCAGATACGGGATCAGTGCCCGAACCCGGTCCACCGTATCAATGATGTTGGCGCCCGGCTGCCGGAACACAGGGATCAAGATGCCGTGTTTGCCGTTGATCAGGGCAAGGTTGCGCACGTCGGCCACCGAATCCTTAACGTCCGCCACATCTCCCAGACGTACCGCCGCCCCCTTGTTGTAGGACATGATGAGCGGCCGGTACTCGTCCGCCGTGAACAACTGGTCCGTATCGCTAAAGGAGTAAGACGTCGTGCCGTTGGAAACCTGGCCCTTCGGGCGGTTCGCGTTCGCGGCATTCAAGGCGTTGCGTACCGTGTCCAACCCGATCCCAAGCTTGTTCAGCAACGTCGGATTGACCTCAGCGCGCACCGCCGGCTGCGACGCTCCCCACACAAAAACTTGACCCACTCCCTCCACCTGTGCCAGCTTTTGCGACAGGATCGAATCCGCCGCGTCATACATTTGCGGCACTGTTTCCGTGTCCGAAGTCAACGCCAACAGGAGAATGGGCGCGTCCGACGGATTCACTTTGCGGTAGCCCGGATTGCTGGGCAGGTTGGCGGGCAACTGGCTGCGTGCGGCGTTAATGGAGGCCTGTACATCACGTGCTGCCGCATTGATATCCCGGTTGAGATCAAATTGCAGCGCGATTCCAGTGCTGCCTATTTGGCTCGACGAAGTCATCTGATTTACAGCCGCGATTCGGCCGAACTGACGCTCCAACGGAGTCGCTACCGCCGATGCCATCGTTTGCGGATCGGCTCCCGGCAAACTTGCTCCCACACTGATGACCGGGAAGTCCATCTTCGGCAGCGAGGCGACCGGAAGAAAATTGAAGGCAAGGATTCCCGAGAGCAGCAACGCCGCTGCCAGCAGCGACGTGCCGATGGGTCGCCGGATAAATGGGGTCGAGATACTCATCGTTCAGTTCGTACGTCTAATCCGCCGACATCGGTTCAGGCGGAATCGGATTGCCGATCCTATAGCGCGAGAACCTCTGCGCCAGCCGGTCAAACCACAAATAAACCACCGGTGTCGTGTACAGCGTAAGCAACTGGCTCAGCAGCAATCCGCCCACGATCGTGATGCCCAGAGGCCGTCGCAACTCCGCGCCTGTCCCCGAACCCAGCGCCAGTGGCAAGCCGCCGAGCAGCGCCGCCATCGTCGTCATCATGATCGGCCGGAAGCGCAGCAGGCATGCCTGATAGATTGCTTCCTCGGGCGGCTTGTGCTCTTCGCGCTCGGCTTCGAGCGCAAAGTCAATCATCATGATGGCGTTCTTCTTCACGATACCGATAAGAAGAATGATGCCGATTAGCGCCACCACCGTTAAATCGTTCCCCGTGAGCATCAACGCAAGAATTGCGCCCACGCCGGCTGAAGGCAGTGTAGAGAGAATCGTGACCGGATGAATGTAGCTCTCATACAAGACGCCGAGCACGATGTAGACAGTGATCACGGCCGCGAGAATCAAATAAGGCTCAGACGCCAACGAATTTTGAAACGCCGCAGCCGTCCCCTGGAACGACGCGTGAATGCTGGCCGGCAATTGAATCTCAGCCTCAGCTTGCTGAATCGCCTTCGTCGCATCGCCGAGCGAAGCTCCTGGCGCCAGGTTGAACGACAGCGTCACTACGGGAAACTGTCCTTGATGGTTGACCGCAAGAGACGTATTGCCCGACTGCATCTTCGTAAACGCCGAGATCGGAACAGGCGCGCCGCTGGTTGCCACAGCCGCGCCATTTGCCGTGGGCGCACCCGAATTCGGCGTTACTGTGCTCGGCTTGATGTAGATGTCTCTCAGATTTTCGGGAGTCTCGGCGAAGTGCGGCAGCACTTCGAGGACCACGTGATACTGGTTCAGCTGCGTAAAGATCGTCGAAACCTGACGCTGCCCGAAAGCGTCGTACAGAGTGTTATCAATCGCCTGCGGAAAAATTCCCAGCCGCGACGCGGTGTCCCGATCGATCGTGACACTCGTCTTGAGCCCGTTATTGAGTTGATCCGTAGCGACATCGGTTAATGCCGGCAGAGTCCGAAGTTTTGCCACCAATTTCGGAGTCCACACCGCCAATTCCTGTGCATCCGCATCTTCAATCGAGTACTGGAACTGCGTACGGCTCACGCGGTCTTCCACCGTCAGGTCCTGCACCGGCTGCATGTAGAGCGTAATGCCATCCACTTTCTCCAGTGCAGGTTGCAAACGCCGGATGATCGCCGACGCATCGTCCGCGCGCTCATCGCGTGGTTTCAGATTGATCTGGATGCGTCCTGCGTTCGGCGTTGTATTCGTGCCGTCAACCCCAATGAACGAAGACAGGCTATCCACATCCTTATCTTTGAGGATGACCTTCGCCAGTTCCTGTTGCCGCGCCGCCATCGCGTCAAACGAAACGTAGTCCGGCGCTTCCGAAACTCCCAGAATCACGCCCGTGTCTTGCACCGGGAAAAATCCCTTCGGCACGACAACATACAGCCAGAGTGTGAGAACCAAAGTTCCGAACGTCACCAGCAGCGTCGCGGGCTGGTGCTTCAAAACCATCTTCACCGTGCGTCCGTAAAACGCAATGATCCGGTTGTAGTATTCCTCCGTAATTTCGTAGAAGCGCCCCTTCTCGCCTTCCTTGCGGTGCTTGAGAAGCTTGGCGCACATCATCGGCGTCAGCGTCAACGAAACACCCGCCGACACCAGAATCGTCACCGCCAGCGTCACTGCAAACTCGCGGAACAGTCGACCCACGATGTCGCCCATGAACAGCAGCGGAATCAGCACAGCGATCAGCGATACCGTCAGCGAAACGATTGTGAACCCAATCTGCCCAGCGCCCTTCAACGCCGCTTCCAGCGGCGAATCTCCCGCTTCCAGATAACGGTCAATGTTCTCGATCATCACGATGGCATCGTCCACGACAAATCCCGTGGAGATGGTCAGCGCCATGAGCGTCAAATTATTCAGGCTGTAGCCAAGCAGATACATCACGCCAAACGTGCCGATCAGCGACAACGGTACTGCGACACTCGGAATCACCGTGGCGGCAAGATTCCGCAGAAACAGGAACACGACCAGCACCACCAAGGCGATGGACAACATCAACTCAAATTCCACGTCCTGAACCGACGCGCGAATCGTCGTCGTCCGGTCAGTGAGAATCTGCACCTTCACCGCTTGCGGCAGTGACGCCTGCAACTGCGGCAGAAGTTTCTTGATGCGGTCTACCACGCTGATGATGTTCGCCCCGGGCTGACGTTGTATGTTGACGATCACCGCCGGAGTCAAATTCATCCACGCCGCTAGCCGTGTGTTCTCCGTGCCATCAATGACGTTCGCAACATCGCTCAGCCGTACCGGCGCTCCATTGCGATAAGCCACCACGATCGGCTTGTATTGCTCGCTGGAAAAAAGTTGATCGTTCGCGCCAATGGTGTACGACTGCCGCGCCCCGTCAATCACACCCTTGGCCTGATCCACGTTAGCCTGCGCCAGCGCTGCCCGCAGATCCTCCAGACTCAGCCCGTAAGAGGCTAGAGCCGTCGGATTCGCCTGAATGCGCACCGCTGGCTTCTGCCCGCCACTGATCGAAACCAGTCCCACTCCCGGCAGCTGCGAAATTTTCTGTGCGAGGGACGTGTCCGCCATGTCCTCGACTTTTGAGAGTGGCAGTGAGTTCGATGTCAACGCCAGTGTCAGAATCGGCGCGTCCGCAGGATTGACTTTGTTGTAGATCGGGGGATTCGGCAGGTCAGTCGGCAGATACGTCGAACCAGAATTAATCGCGGCCTGCACCTGCTGCTCTTCGACATCAATGTTCTGATCGAGTCCGAACTGCAGAGTGATCACCGAACTGCCAAACGAACTCGTCGAAGTCATCTGGCTCAGGCCCGGCACCTGGCCAAACTGCCGCTCCAGCGGAGACGTCACTGACGACGCCATCACATCCGGATCGGCTCCCGGATAAAACGTCAAAACCTGGATTGTCGGATAATCCACCTCCGGCAGCGCCGAGACTGGAAGTTGCATGAACGCAACCCAGCCCACCAACAGCACGCCGATCATAAGCAGCGTGGTCGCGACCGGCCGGAGAATGAATAACCTTGAAGGACTCATGAGCCTGGGGTCACTGAGTTCGGATTGTAGGAACCCGGAATTCCTGCGGCCTGCTTGGTTCTTCCGCCACGACCAGACGCGGCGCCCGGTGCACCACTTGGAGGCGTAGTGGCCCGTGGTTCGATTCGGCTGCCTCTCTGCAGTTTGTCCTGGCCATCCGTCACCACCGTTTCGCCCGGATTAAGTCCGCTCGTGATCACCGTGGTATCACCCTGGGTCAGCGATATAGTTACCGCATGATCCTGGACGGTCTTGTCGGGATTGACCGTATACACAAAAGTTCCCTGCGGGCCGCGCAAGATCGCCGCAGTGGGCACCACCGTACTGTTCTTTCGCGTCTCCAGCAGCAGATCAGCGTTCACGAACTGGTTCGGCCAAAGTTGCTCGTCTTTGTTGTCGAACACAGCTTTCAGCTTCGCCGTGCCCGTTGTCGGATCGATCTGATTGTCAATCGTCAGCAGTTTACCGGTCGCAATCTTAGTCTGGTCATCGCGACTGAAAGCGTCGACCTCCAGCGTCCCGATTTTCATGCGCTGCGACACGGTCCGCAGCACATCTTCGGGCAGCGTGAAGATCACGGCAATCGGCTGCAACTGCGTGAGAATCAGCATGGGATTCGCATCCGAGGCGTGAACAATATTTCCCGGATCCACTTGCCGTAACCCGACGCGTCCGCTGAACGGCGCGGTGATGTGGCAATAGATGATCTGCAATTTCGCGTTTTCGATCTGCGCCTGGTCCGTGCGTACTGTGCCCTCGAGTTGATCGACCAGTGCCTTCTGCGTATCCACCTGCTGTTGCGCAATGCTGCCGGAAGGGATCAGCGACGTGTATCGATCCAGATTCAGTTTGGCGTCGCGCAGTTGTGCCTGATCGCGAAAGAGTTGCGCCTGCATCTGATCCAACTGTGCCTGGTACGGACGCGCGTCAATTTCGATCAGCAGATCTCCCTCTCTCACGTTTTGACCTTCTCGAACATTCACCTTCATGATCTGTCCGTCGACGCGGCTCTTAATGTTCGCAGTATTGAATGCAGTCACCGCTCCCAACCCGCTCAAATACACCGGGACATCCTGCTGTAGCACCGGGGCGACGGCAACCGACACCGAACGAGGTCCAGCCGCCTGCGCTCTTTGCTGCTTGGAGTTACTGCTGCTGCAGCCCGTAAAGAGCATGCACACTGCGGCCATAAAGAGCGCAGCAACGGCACTCTTCGCCCAAATTTTGTCTCTAGAATAAGGTCGGTCAGTCATAATCACAGGGTTGTCCGGATACGGTATTTTTCAAAATGGGCTCAGCCCGACGCGCAAGTATTAGACGTAGCATTGCAGGCTCGGTTGCGACAATCTACCCCGCGGAGGCAAGAAATCTTCTACGCCAAGGCCCCCTCACGCCGAGTGACTCAGATAGGAAACCGATTCGCAGTATCGATGCTAAAACCGTGCATTACCAGCATCAACTGCGGCCCCGCGGCAGGTCAAGACCGGGGCGAAGGTTTTACAAATCTTTACTCGCTTTGACCTACTGTTACGGTCGGGAAATTTTCAACACGGCCGGCGCCGGATGTTGCGCCTCATACGCCGCAATTTTCGCCTCATGCTGAAGCGTCAGCCCGATGTCGTCGAGTCCGTTCAGCAGGCAGTGCCGCACGAATTCGTCGATGGGAAATTTCGCGCGGAATCCCTGATCGTCCCGAACTTCGCACGTCTCCAGGTCGATCGTGAGTTGGTAGTCGTCTATCCCCTGTGCTCGTTGCAACAGTTCCACTACTTGACTCTCGCTGAGCTGAACAGTAAGAAAACCATTCTTGGTGCTGTTGTTGGCAAAGATGTCCGCGAATGAAAACGAGATCACAGCACGAAAACCGAAGTCCGCCAGAGCCCACACCGCGTGCTCGCGCGACGATCCACAACCAAAATTCTTTCCCGCGACCAGAATGCTCGCACCTTCGTATCGTGGCTCATCGAGCACGAAGTCCGCGTTCTTCTTTCCGTCCGCTCCAAAGCGCCAGTCATAAAATAAAAACTGGCCAAAGCCCGTGCGCTCAATCCTCTTCAAAAACTGTTTGGGGATGATCTGGTCCGTATCCACGTTGACCCGATCGAGCGGCGCCACGCGCCCGCGATGCACCGTAAATGGCTTCATTGAATGTCGCTCATTATCGAAACTTCCAATTCCGTATGTCGGTGAAGTGTCCCGCAATCGCCGCAGCCGCCGCCATCATCGGACTCACCAGGTGCGTCCGCCCTCCACGCCCTTGCCGTCCCTCGAAATTTCGATTGCTGGTCGAAGCACATCGCTCCCCCGGCTGCAAAATATCAGGATTCATTCCCAGACACATCGAGCATCCCGACTCGCGCCACTCAAACCCGGCATCCTGAAAAATTCGGTGTAGTCCTTCTTGCTCCGCCGCGCGTTTCACCGTCTGCGACCCGGGCACAACCATCGCCCGCACTTTCGAGCTCACATGATGTCCCTTCGCCACCCGCGCCGCCGCTCGCAAGTCTTCAATGCGCGAGTTCGTACACGATCCAATGAACACACGATCGATTCCGATATCTTCAATCCGTATTCCCGGCTCGAGATCCATGTACTGCAATGCCAATTCGGTCGCGCGCCTGTCCGAGTCTCCCAACCCTTTGACCTCCGGTACGCGCCCGGTGACCGGAGCCACCATCCCTGGATTCGTTCCCCAGGTCACGAACGGACACAACTGCGCTCCGTCGATCTCCACGACCTTGTCGTACGCAGCGCCATCATCGGTCGGCAGACTGCGCCAATACGAAACCGCTTTCTCCCAATCCGCATCCTGCGGCGCGAATTTCCTTCCCTTCACATAAGCGACCGTCGTCTCGTCCGGCGCCACCATTCCCGCACGCGCTCCCGCCTCAATACTCATGTTGCACAGCGTCATGCGTCCTTCCATCGAAAGCGCGCGCACCGCCGGCCCGGCGTATTCGATCACGTGTCCGGTCGCTCCGTCCGTTCCGATCTGCCCGATAATTCCCAACGCCAAATCTTTCGCAGTCACCCCGTCGGCCAGCCGCCCGCGTACATCAATCTTCATCGTCTTCGGCCGTTGCTGCGCCAGGCACTGCGTCGCCAGAACGTGCTCCACTTCTGAAGTGCCGATTCCAAATGCCAGCGCTCCGAACGCTCCATGCGTGCTGGTATGGCTGTCCCCGCACACAATCGTCATCCCCGGCTGCGTCAGCCCCAGCTCCGGACCGATCACATGCACGATTCCCTGCTCCGGCGAATCCATATCAAACAGCCGGATCCCGAACTCCTTGCAATTACTCTGTAGCGCTGCAATCTGCTTGGCCGCGATCAGATCGGTAATCGGAGTTCCTCGCGGCTCGGTCGGAATATTGTGGTCGACAGTGGCAACGGTGCGCGCCGGTTGTCGCACCGGACGTCCGGCAGCCCGCAGCCCGTCGAACGCCTGCGGCGACGTCACCTCATGCACCAGATGGAGGTCAATGTAAAGAATGGGCGATCGCCCCGCCGGCTGCGCCACCAGGTGAGCGTTCCAAATTTTCTCGAATAGTGTTTCCCTGACTGCCATGGCTTCACTGAGAAAAACGGTAATGCATAGTTTTTCACAGCGCGCGGAAGGGGGCAAGCACAGGCCTGCCCGCACAGGCCTGCCCACCTCTCCGAGCCATGCGCTAATTGGACCGAAGCGTTTCTCGGCGCCTCAGTTCAACTGACCAAAGAATCCGACTCTGGTGTCATACGCCGCAATCACGTGCCCGTTCGCGACCACGGGTACGGCGAAGCCAATGCCTTCCCCAAGACCATCGCGGCCGCCGTTCATGTTGCTGTTCCAGAGTTCAGTGGATACCATCGTCGCGTCGTACGCATGCAGAATGCCCTGTCCGTTCGCGTCCTTCTCGTACGCCCACACAATTCCGTTCTGGGTTCCGTTCGCCGAGACCACGGTATTGGCGCCTCGCAGCCCATAGGCTGTTGGTGAGATTGCCACTGGCGTCGGATTCAACAATCCATTTTGAAATTGGAATTGCTTCAGCTGTAAGCTCGACGCTCCCGCGTAAATATACCCGTTCCAATAGGACGGATTTCCGTAGAGCCGGTTCCACGTCGGCCCCTCGGCAACATCCCCCGTGATCGCATTCGAGCACGCATCTTGCCCGATCATGAATTCTTGCGCAATCTGCGTGTCTGCCGTCGTGTTGTAATGGCCTAGCATGCTGGTATCCACCACGAACAACCTGCCCTCTTTGCCATACGCTACAGCGAACTTGCGGCCGCTGGTAAAGTCGACCGGCAGCAGCGCAACTCCTCCAGAACCAATCTCAAGGTCATGCAAATCGATGCAGTCTGCGTCGAAAGGCGTGAACCAATCCGCAATTTGGAAGCTGTTTCCGCTCAGCTTCAGTTTCAGCATCGTGTCGCCGTAATTGTTTCCACCCTGATCGGCGTTGAAACTTCCGTCTGCCGCGTTGAGATAGATATATCCATCCGCATCCACGGCCGGCGCAGCGCCTCCTTGCCAGAACGATCCTCCCCCGCCGTAGTCCGATGGCCCGCTTGCGGCATCCACTGACTGAAACTGCGTCGTCGGATTGAACGCCGCCAACATCTGTAACGTCGCCGGGTCAAACGCCATCAGCCATCCGTGATACACGCCCCAATCCGAGAATGATCCCCAACCCACCACGATGTCGCCATTCACCTCGGTCAAGCCCGCTCGCTGATTCTGGTTCGACGGATCAAATGGAATCTGCCCGTTGACGCTCCCCTTGCCGTCGCCGGGCACGCTGGCCTGAATCTGCACGCTTCCCGGGCCAAAATCCTTTCCCGTGCGAATGTCTACCGCCCTTAGCCACTGCTGCGGTGTCCCATTATTCGAAAGCGTGGTGACGAAATAGATCACGCCCGTCGATGCGTCGATAAACGGAGTGCCCGTGATACCAACCTCTCCGCCCAGCGTCGTGCGTCCTCCAAAATTGTCGGGCATGGTCGTGATGCCGTTTGCGGCATCGAGATACGTGCGCGACCACAGCGGAGGACCACTGGGGTTGTCCGCGTCGAGCGCGAACACGCTGTCATGCTCGGTCGCGATGATGACCACATCGTGGGGTCCAGACGTGCCCATGTCGAGACCGCTGATGAATAGCGGCTGCGCCATCACCATGCCATCCGCTTGAAACGTAGCCACCTTTCCAAACTGATTCACATTTACATTGGACGGCGTGAGCGTCGTCTCAGCGCCAAACAAGCCGCTCGCCGAGGGATCTCCCTTCCACATCAAAACTCCTTGAAGGTCAGACGGCGTTAGAGTGCTCGGCGGGTTACTTGTTGTACTGGATTGCTGCATGCCTTGGCAGCCGAGAAGATAACTGGAAATCGTCAAGAGCAGACACACTTGCGCAAATCGCGGCAGGGCGCGGTTAACCATCGAACCCTCCAAGAACTGTAAAGATCCGTTTTCTGAATGCTGCGGTTCGATGTCAGAAAAACGGCGCAGGACGTAGGAATTTACCGTATCGCGAAGCGCAATTTTCCTTAGCATGAACCTACAGGGTTTTCGGTAGCCCCTTCGACTCTCGGCCAAAGCGCCTCGCTCCAGTCATCGCACGCGCTACCTCATGCATCCAAATCGCAAATGTCTCGGCCCATTCTTATTTGCGTCGCCCTCTGCGCGGCGGTGTGCACGGCGCAAGTGGGCAATCAGACCGTTCTCTCGTGTGACACACCGAACAACACCAGCGCGAGTACGCACTATCGGGGCAGCAGAGGAAACTCGTCTCCGGGAAATGTTAGCCCCCTGCCGATTCGTTCTCTTCTTTATCAAGGATCACAAACTCGCATCTACGTTCGGTACATGCCGTGGTTCGGCGATGCGCACCACCGCGACGTTGGATATCGCTCCGATGATCCCCAGCAAGTGCGGCGGCAGGTCGCCGACATGGCCAGTCGCGGCATTCAGGGCGCGATTGTGGATTGGTACGGATCCGCCTCTGGCTCAAAAAACGAGAGCACAAATCTGCTGATGACAGAGGCCGAGCGGCAGAATTTCGAATTTGCACTGTCCGAGGACGCCGGATCTCTGGGCGATTGCGTAAAGCGAGGATGCGATCCCACCACGCAGCTAGTCTCCGACCTCAACTATGCTGCCGAACATTTTGAGCGCTCTCCTGCATACCTGAAATTTTCGGGCCGGCCAGCAGTCTTCTTTTTTGGCCTCGAGAAGTATTCCATCGATTGGCAGCGTGTACGTCGAAGTCTTCCTCTTGAGCCGCTCTTCTTCTTCCGCAACTCCGGCACTTTCAGCAACCCCGACGCAGATGGTGCCTATGCCTGGATCGCGCCTGAAACGGCTTCCTCGAGCGATCCGATGGCACTCTCGTATCTCGAGCGCTTCTATTCCAAGGCACAAGCCTCGAACAAGATCGCGATGGGCGCGGCCTACAAAGGTTTCGACGATGCCGAAGCCAACTGGGGCAAGGGCCGCACTATCGACCAGCGGTGCGGTCAAACCTGGCTGGCCACATTCGCCATGGTTGGTCGCTTCTATTCCGCGAAGCATCAACTCCCGGCATTAATCGTTCCTACCTGGAATGATTATGAAGAAGGCACAGAAATCGAGACTGGCATCGATAACTGCGTCAGCGTGCAAGCCTCCATTGCGGACGACAAACTTTCGTGGACCCTCGCCGGACGCGACAACACCCTCGACCACTTCGCCATCCTCGCGCAATCGAACTCACGCTGGCTCGAGATCGCCAATCTGCCCACGTCAACCCGGTCTCTCCCGCTGCGAAACATTCCTGCTCAACGGGAAGCGAGCGGTCTATGCGTCGTCGCAGTCGGCAAACCGTCCATCCTCAATCATTCCTCCGGTCCAATCGCATACGCTTCCCGCAGCCAACCCTCCCCCTGAACCGCGCGAGTCGCGAAAGAGCACGTATGCAAAATTCGCAACTTGACGCGCCTTCGCAAAAATGACAGAATCCTGCCCTCGTATCTCCTCCCCTTGAGCCGAGTACTCGGCGCACTCCGTCTGAATTGGGCCCGCGCTTCACCACACAAAAAGGAAGGAACGGTCATGTCTCAGCCAAAAAGCAATTCTCTTCGCCCAAAGTCCTCAGTCACCTTGAATCTCGAAAAGAAACTTACTGCTTACATTGCCACAGCAAGTGCGGCCGGAGTCGGGATGGCAGCATTGACCCCGTCAGCAGAGGCTAAGGTCATCTACACGCCGACCAATGTTGTGATGACCACTTCCCTCCCGATTGACCTCAACAACGACGGAATCGTGGACTTCTCCTTGGCACTTTTCCCCGGCTACAACGGAGCACATAGGATCCTGCTCGACGTCACGCCGCAAGTGGCGGGCAACGGCGTCCGCTCTAACGGCGCTGGCGCGGCCTGCGGATTCTTCGGAGTTCCCGTCGGTCCTGGCGAAAAGTTCGGCACGAATTCCTACTACGGTCACGGCGTTTTCATGGCAGGCTTCTTCCAATACTCCCACAGCAGTTCCAACGGAGCCTGGGCGAATGTCACGAACCGCTATCTCGGCTTCAAGTTCCTCATCAACGGTCAGGTCCACTACGGTTGGGCGCGAGTATCAGTGACCAACCAACTCCGGACAGTCATCCTTTCCGGTTACGCCTACGAGACCACTCCCAACACCACGATCATTGAAGGGCACACCCACACCACGAGCGCCAGCAACATCGCACCTTCCGACCTGCTCGCTCCCAATCCGCAACCCGCAACCCTGGGGATGCTGGCACGTGGCGCCGACGCCCTCGCACTCTGGCGGCGCGAGGACGATCTAGCGATTCAGTAGGGTCACGTGAGAACGATCGACGGCAAATTCAGGAGGCCACAGATGACAACAAATTCGAAGCAGCCCAGACCGACAGCCGCCATCAACTCGAAGCTCAACAAGAACCTCACCGCCTACGTCGCCGCCGCCAGCGCAGCCGGAGCTACCATGCTGGCTTTAACCCCTTCGGCCGAAGCCAAGGTCATCTACACGCAGACTCATACACGCCTCTCCGCCATTACGTTGGACATAAACCACGACGGCGTCTTTGATTTCGTAATCAGGGATGAGGGCGGTTGTGTCAGCGAGCGCAACGGTTCGATTTGTGGCGGACTCCTCATGCTCAATGCTTCGAGCTACACAAAAGGCCATTTTATGGGAGCTCCGGGCTTTGCCTCCGCCCTGTTCGCGGGAGCCAAGATCGGTCCCACGGCTCAGTTCAACGCCGGCGAAATCATTGGTTCGGATTTCTATCGATTCTTTTCCGGCACGATCACTCCGCCCACCTGGAGTGGTCCGTTCGCCAATGGCGGCAAAGGAGTTCGCGACCGCTACATCGGTCTGAAATTTAATATCGGCCCGCAAGCTCACTACGGCTGGATGCGCATCTCCGTTCAGATTCCGAATTCTCAGAAGCCCGGATTCATCGGGACGATCACCGGATACGCTTACGAAACTCAGCCGAATACTGCGATCATCGCCGGCCAGACAACCAGCACGAGCGAATCCGCCGGGTCAATGCCCGATCCGCTTGAGTCGCAGCCCGCTCCTGCAACCCTCGGGATGCTGGCCCGCGGAGCCGACGGCCTCGCGCTCTGGCGTCGTGAAGAAGAAACAGCTAACTAGGATCTCGGCGTCGTAATCGCCCCTTGCGACGCCGACGACACCAGCGCCCCGTATTTCGCAAACACTCCCGTGGGATACCTCGGCTGCGGCGCCTTCCACTGCGCCATGCGCTGCCGTAGCACGTCGTCCGTAATCTCCACCTCGAGCACGCGCTTCTGCACGTCGAAGCGAATCATGTCGCCATCGCGCACGCCCGCAATCGGCCCGCCCAGCGCCGCTTCTGGCGACACATGTCCCGCCATCAGCCCGTGCGTTGCGCCGCTGAACCGGCCGTCCGTCAACAGCGCTACCGAACCGCCGAGCCCTTCGCCGACAATCGCGCCGGTAACGCTCAGCATCTCGCGCATCCCCGGACCGCCCTTCGGCCCCTCGTAGCGAATCACAACCACATCTCCAGCATGAATTTTTTTTGAGGTCACCGCGGTCATGGCATCTTCCTCGGACTCAAATACCCGCGCTGGACCGCGATGCTCCAGCCGCTCATGCCCACTGATCTTCGCCACGCATCCTTCCGGCGCCAGATTCCCCTTGAGGATCACGAGCCCGCCAGTCGCCTTCAGCGGACGGTCGAGCGGCGCGATCACCTCCTGCGCCGGAGTCTCAACAGCGCTCTCGGCCTCGGCAGAAATGGTCAATCCAGTCACGGTCTTCGCCGATGGGTGCAGATATTTTCCATTCATCAACCGCTTCGCCAGTAGCCGAATTCCTCCGGCGCGATGCATATCCGCAGCCACGAAACGGCCCGAAGGCTTCAAATCAGCCAGCAACGGAGTCCGTTCACTCACCGTTTGAAAATCATCGATCTCCAGCGCCACTCCTGCTTCGCGCGCGATCGCCAGCAAATGCAGCACGGAATTTGTTGATCCACCAGTCGCCGCCACCGACGCAATCGCGTTCTCAAACGCCTCCCGCGTCAGAATGTCCCGCGGCTTGATCCCCTTTTGCAAAACATTCATCACGACCTTGCCGCAGTCGAACGAGATATTGTCTTTCTGCGGATCCATCGCCGGCACGCTGTTGAATCCCATCGGCGAAAGCCCGATCATCTCCATCACGGTCGACATCGTATTCGCCGTGTACTGCCCGCCGCACGCGCCCGCTCCCGGACACGCCACGTCCTCAATCGCCTTCAGCTCTTGATCTGTGATCTTGCCCGCGACGTTCGCGCCAACTGCCTCAAACACATCCTGAATCGTCACATCTTTCCCGCGATAGCTTCCCGGCGCAATCGTTCCGCCGTAAAGCACCATCCCCGGCAGATTCATGCGCGCCAGCGCCATTGCCGCGGCCGGAATCGTTTTATCGCATCCCACCACGCACACCACCGCATCGAACATCTGCCCACGACACACGAGTTCGATCGAATCCGCAATCAGTTCGCGGCTCACCAGCGACGCGCGCATCCCCTCGGTCCCCATCGTTTCGCCATCGGAGATAGCGATCGTATTGAACTCCATCGGCGTTCCGCCCGCCGCACGAATGCCTTCCTTCACTTTCGCCGACAGACGCCGCAAATGAAAATTGCACGGCATGGTTTCGATCCACGTATTGGCCACGCCGATCAATGGCTTATTCAGATCGGCATCCGTGAATCCAACGGCTTTAAACATCGCGCGCGCCCCGGCCCGGTCGCGCCCCTCAGTAATTCCGCGGCTAATGTGCTTGAGATCCATAGTGATTAATCCACCAGAGAGATTACAGGATTGGTGAGATAGCTTTCAAAGTTTGAAAGACCAAAGGTTTCAAAGGTGCAAGGTTTCAGAGTTTCAAGGTTTCAAGTTTCAAGGTCTCAGAGTTTCAGAGTTTCAGGAAGTGCAGTTTGTAGTCTTACTCGAAGTTGTCATCCTGAGCGGAGCCGCCCTTCAGGCGAAGCGAAGGATCTCGTTCTGATCCACCCTCGCGCGCAAGCCAAAGTGCACTACCTCGAAGCTTCAAGATTTCAGCGCGGAAGCCTACGAGGCCGTCTTTGAAACCTTGAAACATTGAAACCTTGAAACGTTTCTGCACCAAAAACGGGGAACCCGCTCTCAGCAGGTTCCCCAAGATGCATGACGCTGCCCAGGAGATCGTCATGCTTTGCCCAGCAAAATACCTCGCTCCCGAACTCGACTCCGAACTTAAGCGCGGGCCGCGGCCCGCGACTCTTCAATCGTCACTCCCGTCGGAGGATGCGGCGCCGTCCACTCCGTGTGGGCCGCGCCCGAGCGCACATGAATCACGTCTGCAATCGCATACCACTCGCGGTAAAGCTGCCCCACCTGCTTGGGATTTACGTCGAGCACCACCATGACCTGGTGATCCTGCTCGGTCGCTTCGGCGTGCACCGAAGGCATATCCAGCGCGCGCCGCGATACCGCGTTCAGGATGCGCATCAACGTTCCCTGTGTGTTGCGATAGCGAATCTGAAAAGCCTGCATGCGTTTTGCTCCCCTTACTGAGTCGGTTCTTCTTCCAGCAACATCTCCGAAAGCGCTGCGCCTGCCGGAACCATCGGAAACACATTGGCCTCGGGTGCGCAATCAAACACCAGCAACTCTGGATCCTTCGAATTCAGGAACCGGTCAATCTCATCTCCAGTTTCGTTCGACACCGGAAACTCGCGCATGGCGTCCTCGCTCAACCGGAAACTGTGAATCTTGTAGGCCTTCGCAATCTCCGCGAAATCCGGGTTGTCGCTCAGGTCGGTCTCGGCATAATTCCGCTGGTAGAAAAGCTGCTGCCATTGCCGCACCATGCCCAGATACTTGTTGTCGATGATCACCATCTTCACTGGCAGCCCCAGCCGGTGCACCGTGGCCAGTTCCTGTATATTCATCTGGAATCCGCCATCGCCCGAAACACAAAGGATGCAGGTGTCGGGCTTCGCGAGTTGCGCACCGACCGCGGCCGGAAGGGCGAAACCCATCGCTCCGAGCCCGCCTGAGGTGACAAATCCTCGTGGCGACGATGACCGGTACCGTTGCGCCGCCCACATCTGGTGCTGGCCGACGTCCGTGATCACCACGCTGTTCTCCGGCAACCGGCTGAAGAGTTCATCCAGAAAGCGAATGGTCGGCTGCGCCAGCCCGCGCGGATCAAGCTCTGCCCGTTCTTCTCCGCAAGCCACCGCCCGCCACTCGCTGAAGTCCGGCAGCTTATGTCGCCTCAACTCGGCCTGAAATGCCGGAATCGTATCGGCCAGATTCCCAATCACCGGCAATTCGCACGACCGCACCCGGTCCAACTGTGCCGGATCAATTTCAAAGTGGACGATCTTGGCATGCGGAGCAAATCGCGTCGGCTCGCCCGTCACGCGATCATCCAGCCGCGCTCCGAACACCATCAGCAAATCCGTTTCGCTGAGCGCCGTGTTCGCCGCGCGCGTCCCGTGCATCCCAACCATGCCCAGGTAATAAGGAGCTTCAGGCGGAACTGCTCCGAGCCCATGCACCGTGGCGAACGTCGGAATATTCAAGCTGTCGAGCAAATGCCGCAACTCCGCGATCGCTCCCGAAATCTTCGCTCCCGCCCCAACCAGCGCAACCGGCTTCTTCGCCTGCTGCAGCATGGCAACTATCGTGTCGGTGAAACCGCCATCGGCCTTCGCTTCGGCTGGCCGCGCGTGCGGCACAAACTTCACCGGCCCCGAGAACTCCTTCTTCGCCTTGAGCATGTCGGTGGGAATATCAATTACCACCGGCCCCGGACGTCCACTCCGCGCCCAGTGAAATCCCTCGGCGATCGCCTCAGGAATTTCATCGATCGTACGCACCAGCCGGCTCCATTTCGTCAGCGACAGCGTCACGCCAAAAACGTCGGTCTCTTGGAACGCATCGCTGCCGATCAGCGCACTGCGCACTTGCCCCGTGATGCACACCAGCGGAATCGAATCCATTTTCGCGTCGGCAATGCCAGTCACCAGGTTCGTCGCGCCCGGACCGCTGGTCGCAATCGCCACGCCCACATTCCCCGTGACTCGCGCATAACCTTCCGCCGCGAACACCGCGCCCTGCTCATGCCGCGTTAGCACGTGCCGTATGCCGCTGCCTTCCAGCGCATCGTACAAAGGCATAATCGCGCCGCCGGGATACCCGAACATCAGGTCCACCCCTTCGGCGCGCAGGCACTGCAGAACGATTTCCGCTCCCTTATGCATTCTCTTAACTAGCCCCTGTCATCATTGACCCTGAAACCGTGTCATCCTGAGCGAGGATTGTTCTTTGCGCACCAGGCGCAAAGAACAACCGCAGTCGAAGAGCCTGCCCTGAGCCTGTCGAAGGGATCCCTTTCGCACCGGCACAACCGGAAAATCCGCAAGGCGTTCTCGTCACCACTCTAGGCATTCACCACCTGTTTAGGTTCTTCCTTCGGCGCTGACGGCTTCTTCCCGTCCTTCGGCAGCCAACTCATCATGCCGCGCAGCTTCGCGCCCACGATCTCGATCGGATGCTGCTTCTCTTTTTCCCGCAGGGCGTTGAACTTGCGTCCGCCACTCTTGTTCTCGGCGATCCACTCCCGCGCAAACTCTCCACTCTGAATGTCGGCGAGCGTCTTCTTCATCGCCTGTCGCGTCGCGTCGCCCACCACCTGCTCGCCGCGCGTCAGATCGCCATACTCCGCCGTATTTGAAATCGAATACCGCATACGGTCGAGCCCGCCTTCGTAGATCAGATCCACGATCAGCTTCACTTCGTGCAGGCATTCGAAGTACGCAATCTCTGGCGCGTACCCCGCCTCGACCAGCGTCTCGAATCCCTTCTTGATCAGCGACGTCAGCCCGCCGCACAGCACAGCCTGCTCGCCAAACAAATCGCTCTCAGTCTCTTCCTTGAAAGTTGTTTGTAGAACGCCCGCCCGCGTCGACCCGATGCCATGCGCATAAGCCAGCGCCAGTTCGTGCGCCCGGCCGCTCGCGTCTTGTTGAATCGCAATCAGCGCCGGAACTCCGCGCCCTTCCGTGTACACGCGTCGCACCAGGTGTCCCGGACTCTTCGGCGCGATCATCACCACGTCCACGTCGGTCGGCGGAACGATTGTTTTGAAATGAATGCTGAACCCGTGCGACACGCCGAGAACTTTTCCGGGGTGCAGATACGGCTTGATGAACTGCTCGTAAGTCTCCGCCTGTGTCTCGTCCGGCGTGAGAATGTGAATCCAGTCAGCGCGCTTGGCGGCCTCGTCCGGCGCCACTACGACCATTCCGTCGGCCTTCGCCTGTTGCGCGCTCTTGCGGGAGGGGTCGAGTCCAACGATGACTTTGAATCCACTGTCGCGCAGATTCTGCGCCTGCGCATGTCCCTGGCTGCCGTAACCGATAATCGCGATCGTCTTGCCCTTCAGTGCCTCAGGCTTCGCGTCGCGTTCATAAAAAATAGTGACCACCGAGTGCTCCTCTCGTTACACAAGGGGAGGAAAGAAGCCCTTGTTTTACTGGGATGTTCCGTACTGGACGGCTATCTATCAAAAACCGACCGGTCGGTCGGTTTGTTTTAAAATCGTAACGTCCCCATTTCCCACTGTCAAGGGAAATCAAGGAGGCCGATCCTCCCCGCAGGTTGCAAATTGGGTTACCGCTATCCTCTTGCATATAAGACCTGTTACTAACCTGAGCCACCCCAGGGTCGTTCATGTCCCCGTCTCTCCAACTCTCGCCGCAAAACACAAAACCCACCGCCATCTCTCTGGCGGTGGGTTCGGAAAGCTTAAAATCTAAATTCGCTTAACCGTTTCCTCCCAGCCAGAGGGCCCCGAGGTACAGTCGTACCCCGACGACTACTACGTTAAGTCGAATAATGCTCTGGCTAAGGTTCATAAGCTTGCGAATGTCGACGAGCGTAGCAGCCCGCAGGCCAAGCGTACAACGCAAATTCTGAATACATCCCATCAAAATTCCCAATCGCAGGCAGGCCATGGCGTCATCCCGAGCGTAGCCGGTTTTCAGGCGAAGCGAGGGATATCCTACTCATCGGCACTTGCGCGTCGGCCAAACTTGCACCATGTAGAATGGCGCTGCCTTCCGAGCCAAGTAAGGAGAACCATGCCCGCTTCTCGTCGCGAGTTTCTCTACGGTCTAGGCGCCATGGGTGCCTACGCGCTCGTCCCAATAGACCGCACCGAGCCAGAACTCATCCTGCACAACGGAAACTTCTGGACCGTAGACCCGCGCCAGCCCAAAGCCCAAGCCGTCGCCATCGCCAACGGACGCTTCTTCGCCATCGGAACCAACGAAGAAATCCTCGCCCTGGCGGCAGGCCGCGCAAAAAAAATTGACCTCGGCGGCAAGACCGTTCTGCCTGGCTTCATCGATGCTCACTCGCATCCCGCCGAAGCCGGACTCTCGCACCTGCGCATGGTCGATTGCGATCTTCGTTCGATCGCCGAGATCCTGAAGGCGCTGCATGAGCGCGCGTTGAAGACGCCTCCCGGTGAATGGGTCTTAGGCTTTAAGTACGACGACACTAAAACTTCCGAAGGCCGGCCTCTCACCCGCAAAGAACTGGACGAAGCCGTCCCCGACCATCCCGTACTCGTGGGACATCGTGGCGGCCACACCGCCTGGGTGAACTCGCAAGCGATCAAACTCGCCAAGATCACTGACCAGACGCCCGATCCCGCGGGCGGCCAGTACGATCACGATCCCGCAACCGGATCTCTCACTGGACACGTCCGCGAAAAGGGCAAAGAGACCTTCGAAAAAATTATTCCTGCAAACTTTACGCGCGATGACCATCGCGAGGGCGTCCGCCTGATTTCGCAAATGATGACCCGCACCGGCATCACATCGGTCACCGACGCTCTTGGCTCTCCCGACGATCTCCGCGCCTATCAGGACGCTCGCGAAGTCGGCCACCTCAAGATGCGCATCTATTGCCACATCTATCACGCATTCATGGACCAGATGCTCGCCGCTGGAATCAAGACCGGATTCGGCGACGAGTGGGTGAAGGTCGGCGCGCAAAAAATGATCTGCGATGGTTCGATCTCCGAACGCACCGCGCGATTATCGCAGCCCTACATCGGACGCCCGAATGATTTCGGAATCCTAGTCACTGGTGAAGAAGAACTCTACCAGCAGGCCCGCAAGGCCCACGCTGCCGGATGGCAACTCGGCACGCACGCCAACGGCGATGTCGGCATCGACATCACGCTGCGTGTGTACGAGCGCTTGCAAAAAGAACTTCCCCACAACGACGCCCGCTATCGCCTCGAGCATTGCACAGTAGTGAACGATTCGCTCATCGCACGCATCAAGGCGCTTGGCGCGATCCCGCTTCCGTTCTCCACCTACGCCTACTATCACGGCGAAAAAATGAAGGAGTACGGAGCCGAGCGCCTGAACCACATGTTCGCCCTGCGCAGTTTCATCGACGCCGGTCTCCGTCCCACGCAAACCTCGGATTATCCTCCCGGCCCGTTCGAGCCGATGATGGCGCTGCAATCCGAAGTCACGCGCACCGACGCCAAGGGCAACGTCTGGGGACCGCAACAAAAAATCACGCTCGAAGAAGCGATTCGTGTCGGCACTATCAACGGCGCGTACGCGTCGTACGAAGAAAATCTGAAAGGATCAATCACGGCCGGCAAGCTAGCCGACCTGGTTGTCCTCGGCCGCGACGTCTTCAAAGAAGATCCTTACAACGTGATCAACATTCCGATCGAGCGCACCATGGTGGGCGGCCAGTGGGTGTGGGAGAGCTAGCGACCAGTACGAGCAACGACTGAAACGCTCAAAAGCAAAATGCGGTTCCCGTTTGACTGATTCCGCTTTCTGCTAGATGATTGAGGCCCATGGACGTCGAACGCATCATTTCCGATATTGAGCAGCTACAGGAAATGTTCGAAGCGCCGGACATCAGGCCACTCAGCGCAAGCGACATCTCTGCTGCCAATCGAAGGCACGATGAAACGCTAGCCAGCAGCCCGTGGTTTCGCCTCTGGCAACGGTATGGGGTCTGCTGCCGAAACGAGTCCCCAGTCGTACAGCTGGGCGAAAAATCGACCTAACCTCGTCGGAACCGAATACTCGCCCGTACATGCAGCCACCCACTTTATTGGTGCTCCATGAGATCAAGAGCCGGGCCAGCCGCTGAAATGTTCCGGCCGGAACACATCGTCATGGCGGGAACGGGTGTACGATCTTGTCATGACAGGTAAACCCAAGAAAGCAAAGCGAAAGGGACGGCCGCGGCCGGGGCGAATTGCCTGGCTGCATGCATCGGTTGAGGATGATCTGCTGTCGTTGGCGGAGGAGGAGACGGGCGGGGACTCGCGCTGGAACCGTCCACGCAAGCGGAGAATTTCGTTGCGCGTGGATACCGAAGTGGTGGATTGGTTCAAGTCCAAAGGCCCCGGTTACCAGACGCGGATCAACCGGATCTTGCGAAGAGTGATGACGGAGGGTAAGAGCCGGACGGGGAAGAGTTAGAAGGATCGAACTCCCCACTCAAGCCAAAATCGGGCTTGAGTGGGCCACGCGCCGTTTCGAAACTGTGGGTGCCCCATTCCTGCGTTTTTTGCGAGGGCGGGCGCGATGCGGTGTGCAGCACCGATTTTGAAGCGGACAAGCAAGCCATACTGCATGCCGCATCATATCTGCCCTTCGCAAAGAACGAGAAGGAGGGGGCACCCGCCCTTCTCGAACGGAAAGAGAAAACAAAGAACTGACGCTGCGGCAGTTCGCGGCCCGGTCGCACGCGCTGCCTTTTTCAAAAAGCAGCTAGTCCGTTGAATCCGGCAGACGGCTTGAGCCCGCCTACTTCACCACGGCTTTCCAGATCGCCATTTCCATCGATACTCAGAATGCTAACCTTTCCTGTTCCAGAATCCAGTGTGTAGAGAAATTTGCCATCTGCGGTGATTGCGCTGTCAAGGTCAGTACTACCATCGGGCAGCGTGGCGAGAATAGTTCCGGCCAGCGCTGTTAATGCGCCATTGCTTCCAACAGAAAACCCGGAGATGTTCGACGTTCCCGAATTCGCTGTGTACACGAATTTTCCATCCGGCGTTACCGCCTGCCAGCATGTGGCCGCTCCCATCGTCGGCACACTGGCACTGATTACCGAAAGCTTGCCATCCGACTCAACAACATAGGATGAAATTGCGCCGGCATCGTGTCCGCCCGTGGGCCCAGTTTCCGAAACGAGCGCGGTACCATTGGGTGCGAACAAAACAGCGAAGGCCCCTGGACCGACACTGGGATTCACCACGATCGCGCCCAGTTTGCCGTTTGCTTGAACCGGAAACACATCGATGTTGTTGGTGACTTTCTCTGTGACAAGCAGAAACTGCCCATTGGGGCTAAAGGAAACGGAACCAGGACCGGAATTACTGGTGCTGAGAAAAGAGATGGAATCAGTGAGCATTGTGAGTTTTCCGTTGGCATCGAGATGAAAACCGACGACGTTACTGTTTCCCCCGGCATTCGTGACATAAACAAGGCTGTTGTGCTGAGCTAATGAGACTGGTTCGCTGCCTCCGCATGGCACCTTGTCAATCAGAGCAAGCATGGCGCCATGGACTCGAAATACGGAAATTTCGCCGCTTCCGGCATTCACGGCGAGCAAGAACGAGCGGTCTTGTGTGAGGATGAGAGAGCCCTGTGATCCTAATGGATCGGTGGTGCCTCCGCTGCCGCGGCCGCCGGTTGCGAAGCGATGTGCTTCCGTTAAGGATCCGTCGGCGGCTCTCTTGTAAGCGATGATCTCGTTCTTATCGGCGCCATTTGTCATCACAAAAACCGCGCCCGCTCGGCGCGCGTTGTCCTGAGCATTGCTTCGGAGTGGCAACCCAACGGTGATCACTAACATAACGATAAACAGCATGCGACTTGTTCTGAACATGTACATCTCCTTAAAGAAACTTGTAAATTGAAACTGGCGATCAAAGTTCAGGGCTCCCCATGAAAACCTGGTAATTCATTGCGAGAAACCTGCGGAGTGGTGACTTCTCATGGAACAGCAACGGTCGATTGCCGGATCCGTTGTTCTTCGTTCGTTAATGTATGGTTCAGGTGGGCACGTATGTACCCGACCCTCTTGCTTCTGAGGTATATGTCGGCACTCGACGCGAAATCCCCCTCGGTTTTTAGGGTGGACCTCAGTATTGAATATTTCATCGAACCAAGATCGGGAGGAGAACGCAGTGAAGATTGGGCTAACTCTGCTTCTGCTGGCTAGCTGTGGGATACCGGCGCAGGCTCAGCTCTATGCAGGAGCGTTGGGCGGAGTTTCAGCGATTTCAGGAGACGCGCGCTCGACCTTCAGTTCGGGTTCGAGTACATTTTCGTCCTACGACCCCAAGAACGGAGGCGCATTTGAGCTGCTTGCAGGAAAGCATTTTACCGACTACTTCTCGCTTCAGGGCAATTACATATGGAACGCAAATCAAATGACGGTAACGGCCGGATCATTTCTAAATGGCGGACAGACGGGATATGAGGAAAGGCGCGGCAGTTCCCAACAGAGCCTGATTGCCTCTGTTCTGGTTTACTTCCGCCGTCGTGATAGCCGTTTGCGGCCGTACCTTTCCGTTGGCACTGGCGTCGTTCATCTTTCCAGCTCCGAGGAGCACGTTGATCAGTCTTTCGGTGACCCTGTGCTGCCTCCGCGGAAATTCAGTTCCAACGTGATCGCGCTCCACGTGCCGGTCGGCATCGACGTAAAGTTGGGCAAAGGATGGGACCTTCGCTACACCTTCAGCGAAACAATCAGCAAGAATCCGATTGATGAGCGCTTGTCGCCATCTGGACAACACGCTTTCAAAAACTTCCTGAACCTTTTCGGGTTCGTGAAACGGTTTTGACACTAGCGGCTTCGGGTGCCGGAATCAGGATTTCTTGAATTGCACGTACGGACATCCGTCCCAGTAGATTGGCGCATTCTCAAAGTGTTCGGCCAGCACACGAGCATGGCATACCCGGCAGATATTCAGCGATTTCGCGGGTCCTCCCACTGGAGCGATCTCGACCAGCCGCTCAAAGACACAAAGGGGATGGCCTTGCGTCTTGCTTTCGGTCAGGCTCGATAATGGACCGGTCTCCGCCTGTCGTCGCATGAGGGCGGAATACACCCTTGCTTTGAGGTCGGAGGGCGCGTGCGCTGGCTCCGTCAGTTCAACCCCATCGGATACCTTCTCGATGAATTGCTCGTCAGGCAGATTCGCCACCGTTCCACCTTTCCCGAAACTCCGCTCGAGCGCGAGCCAACAATCGCTCGATTGCCTTTTCTGTTTTGCCTGTCTTGAGCGCCATATCCCGAGCAGAAGCTTTATCCCAATATCTCCAAATCAGAACGAATCTATATTGCTCAGGAAGGCTCGCCAGTACCTGCCGTGTTTTCGCGCTCAATTGCCCCTGCTCAATAAATGTATGGACGTTCGGCGCAATTGTCAGAGCAACTGCATCCTCGTTCAAATCGTCGATCGGCTCCGGAATTCGCAGTCGTGCGCGGTAGTAGTCTTCGACTTTATGTCGTGCAATCGCCATCAGCCAGCCTTGAAGAGAACCGCTGCCACCATACCGACTCAGGTTCTCCCACGCCGCTAAGAAGGTTTCCTGGACCAGATCTTCGACATGCTCATAGCGCGGCGCCAGGCGCGAGCGGACGTAGGAATAAATGGAATCTGCAAATCGCATGACAAATTCCGCGGTCGCCTTCCGGTCCTTGTTCAGGATAGCGGCAACCAGCGATGAGTCGTCCCTCATGGAGGAGTGGACAGTCTCCGGTCGCCCCGACGCGTGCTGTCTCAGCTGATCCACCCAGATAGTTCCTAAATGGTTAGTCGCGGCAGGTTGAGATTTCCCCCCGGGAGACAGAGGCTCGAAGGGGGTACCGATGCAACGGACACAAAAAAGCCGGTACGGCGAGCATAGCTCCAGATCAGTCCCGTTTTGAACGAGATTCAGAATGGGCGGAGGGCAAAGGCACTTCCCCACGAATCCCGTGGCCGCTCCAGGGGCAATAGAATTACGCTTTCACTATAAGCTGCGTCGCAAGCGGGTTGAACTGCAGGAGATAAGCAGATGGCTGAAAAACGCACTCCAATCAATGGAAAAGTTCAGGGCATTGGCGCGCCGCCTCCTTCGAAGAACGCGCAATCCGTCTCGGTCACGGGTAACACGTCAAAACCGCTGCGCCTAGGCAAGAATTGCGATTACGACCAGGAACTGGGGCGCTTGCAGATCGAACTGGTAAAGCTGCATGAATGGATTCGGCACCAGGGCCTGAAAGTCGTGATCCTCTTCGAAGGACGCGATGCCGCGGGTAAGGGGAGCGCGATCAAGCGGATCACTCAGACTCTGAACCCCCGCATCTGCCGCGTTGTGGCACTGGGGACACCAACGGAACGAGAGAAGACACAGTGGTATTTCCAGCGCTACGCGGCGCACTTGCCGGCCGCCGGCGAGATGGTGCTATTCGACCGCAGCTGGTACAACCGCGCCGGGGTTGAGCACGTCATGGGCTTCTGCACCGAAACCGAATACCTGGAATTCCTACACAGTTGTCCGGAGTTCGAGCGGATGCTGGTGCGCGCCGGCATCATCCTGATCAAGTACTGGTTTTCTGTGAGCGATGAGGAACAGGAACGTCGCTTTCAAGATCGCATGAATGATCCCACAAAACGCTGGAAGCTGAGTCCGATGGATCTCGAATCCCGAAGGCGCTGGGCGGAGTATTCGCGGGCGAAAGACGAAATGTTCGCGGTCACCGACATCAAGCAAGCGCCGTGGTATGTTGTGAACGCAGAAAACAAGAAATGCGCGCGCCTCAACGTGATTCGCCACCTATTGTCGCTAATCCCTTACAAGGATCTAACTCCGGAACGCCTCAAACTGCCGGCCCTCGACAAAACTAAGTACGTCCGTCCGCCTATCCACGATCAGAATTTCGTCCCTGAGGTCTACAGCTAGGCGGATTCCCACTCATATCCTTTTGTATTCCCCTCATAATTCTTGCGGTTCTAAAAACAGCGGCGATGAGATACTTCATGCCGAACGGAGGGTTCATGAAACAGCTACTTGGTCTGATGATGTGTGGAGTTCTGGGGTTCGCAATCACGGCAGGGGCACAGGCAAACAAACCGAAAGACGAACATCGCACGGTGGGGCAGGTGCTCGAGGGCGCGGCCGCCAGCATGGAACACGAATTTGTTCCGGCCGTCGAAGCGATGCCAGAAGATAAATTCAACTACGCTCCGACCGCCGGGGAGTTCAACAAGGTGCGAACGTTTGCCCAGCAGGCCAAGCACGTCGCGGCCGTAAACTACATTCTGGGCGCGGCAATTCTGGGGGAAAAGCCTCCTGCCGAAGTCGGCGGCGAATCTGGTCCAGCCTCGATCACGACCAAAGCCGACATTGTGAAATATTTGAAAGCTTCTTTCGAGTACGCCCACAAGGCCATCGGGACGATCACCGAGAAGAACATGCTCGAGCCGATGAAGAGCCCGTTCGGCGAAGGGACCATGACCAAGATGGGGATGGCGGGCATCGTCACGTCACACGGCTTCGACCACTACGGCCAGATGGTGGTGTACCTGCGCTCGAATGGAATCGTGCCTCCGGCAAGCCGCTAGTCCAGTAGACCCGAGCCTGGGGAACAGACGAACGTTCCCCGGGTTTCTAGGGTTATACACAGCCCTCATGTAACATTCGCCCCTAAGCGGTTTGGCCTACGCGCGAGGCCGGTTAAGCACGAGGTCCTTCGCTTCGCCTGAAAAACGGCTGCGCTCAGGATGACACCGCAATTTGTGGCGACTGATGTACCACCATCCTTTGGCACCCGCATTGGCATTCCGGCGCGCAACTGTTTACCATGACACGCGATGCCTCGCGAGACTGTGATCGATTCCCGTCAGGAAATCCTGCGCACCGCTGCCCGCCTTTTCCAGCAACGCGGCTACGATGCGACGTCCATGAACGACGTCGCCGCCGCCCTCAAACTCAGCAAGGGCGGCCTGTATCACCACTTTCAGAGCAAAGACGAAATCCTGTTCGAGATCATGAATCACGCCATGGAGATCACGCAGGATCGCGTGATCGCTCCGGTGCGCAGCATCGCCAACCCGGAAGACCGGCTGCGCGCCCTGATCCGCCTGCATATGGAGGTGGTCCTCAGCCCGCGCGACCGTGAGATCACGGTCATGCTGCACGAGAACCATCCGCTGCCGCCGACGTTGCGCAAGCGGATCAACCATCGCAAGAAAGAATACGTTCACTTCGTTGAGACTTTGATCGCCGAGGTGCAAGAAAGCCGCAAGGCGAAGAGTACTGTCAGCCCGCGCGCCGCCGCCTTCGCACTGCTCGGCATGATCAATTGGATCTATCAGTGGTACAAACCCGAGGGGACGCTACAGGCGCACAACCTGATTCCGCAATTCACCGATCTGCTGCTCGGAGGAATCCTGGCATAACGACGTGGGCCCCGAACCGTGAAAGGAAGACCTTATGGATGTAACCAGTTCTCACAGCCGAGATCTCGCAGCCGGTTGGGACATCAGTGCCTCGGCGAAAGCGGACAAAGGAGAGAAGATTGCGCGGGCGCAGATTCTGGTTAACGACTTTCCTGAGTACGACGAACAGTTCAGCCCGCCGGTCAGCAGCTGGCAGCAGCAGCTTCGCCAGAAAGGCGAGTATCCCGGCGACAACACGGTTCGCGTCGTAATCACCAGCGACAAGGAAGAAGATGCGGAATCGGTCGATTCGTGGAGTGACTGAAGCGCGCGTTCCAACCGGAGGACCATGGTGTCTCAACCAGGAGTGACCCAATTCACGATTGACGGGCTCGAGCAACGGCGGGCGCAGAATCGGAAACCGTACCTCGAATTCCTCCGTGTTGATGCGATGAGTGCCGGTCTGTACGTGCTGCCGGCTGGAGGCACCGATCTCCAGCGCCCGCATCATGAAGATGAGATGTACTACGTGGTCCGCGGGCGTGCCCGCTTTCGTGCCGGCGACGACGACCGCGAAGTCTCCGCCGGCAGCATCCTCATTGTAGCCGCCGGAGTTGAGCACCACTTCTACGACATCGCAGAAGAGTTGGCGCTGCTAGTTTGCTTTGCGCCCGCTGAGAGTTGATCAGCGCTGCTGGCTGCACAGGTTTTCTGCTTGACTGCTTTTGCGGAAGGAGTACTGTACTCAGCGATAACTCAAATACCTCTCACCTATTCCCCAGGTAGAGCGGGAGGTGGCGTGTGCAATCGTTCAACGATCAGGCTGCAGCCATACAGAAGTTGCTCGACTTTGTCTCGCAGCACTACTACCAGTTCCTCACCGCGATCGCCTCTGTCGGCGTGCTCAGCATGGCGATCATTCAGACGATCAAAGACATGCTGCCCATCCGCAACTGGTTTCAGCAGTTCTTCGTGCGGCAATGGCTGCAGCAGAAAGCGAACGACGCGTACAACCAATCGAGCGCATGGATGAAAGGCGCAGGATCGCAATGGTTTGGCGCCGAAGCCAAGCTTACGGACCCTGCGGCCGACAGCACGAAGTTTGAGAAGGGACCGAACTGGACCGTAGCCGAGCGCGACCTGTTCAAGCTGGCAACGGATAACGACAGCGACGCGCTCTACGATCTCCCGATTGAACAACTCTGCGGCCAAATCAATGCGGCCGCGCAGGTCGTTTTGGATCGGCCTTCGGATCATCCTGACTTGATGCTTTGCCTTGCGTCGGTCGCCGACCCGGTCGATGTCGCTCGCGTGATGTTTCCGCCAACCGAAGCGAAAGCCGCCAGGCCCCTCGACGATGACGACGCACGTAGAAGACATGATTCATTCGTCGATGCCCGTACGCGCGTGACTCATCAAGTGCAGCGGGC